>MDTD01078502.1_pt1 | contig 20458 bp, 6 predicted proteins | sample 811221 | NCBI WGS metagenome assembly MDTD01 (sample SAMN05326646, study PRJNA326480) | marine metagenome | isolation source: seawater | place: Pacific Ocean: South West | collected 2011
CAGCAGAGACCACTACTGGACCAAATACTTTGGGCAATGGATAGGCATTGGGCGCCCAAGGTCCATAGTTACTCCGCGCCATCAAACCATCCTCGCGATAATCGTAAATTAAAGGGTGATCCACCAAATCGTCTATCGGTTCTGTTATGCCGCTGTCCTCCAGCATTTCCGTGACGTTATAACCCCAAAAGGTATCGGTCACATCCAAAACGCCTTCGTCAAATTCTGAGACATTCAACAAAAACGACTGTTCTGATATCGCCATGTCTGCCGCAGTATCGTCGGTGAGGACACTGTTGTGTCGAAAAGTGCTCAACGCCGTTAGGTCAGTAAAGACGCCCGTCACATCACCCAACAGATGATTATAAAGCATTCCGTGGGTCCCATAATGTTCCATGCGGTCAGCCTCACCATACCGCTCAAATACAGAGGCCTGAAAAAAAGTATCTTCACTTTGTATGGCATACAGCTCCGACGAAAAGACCTCTAAGGTACCGCTTACGTTTTTCAAATGGGTGTTCCAACTTTGGAAATAACCATATTCGCTCCCGTAGTATGGTGCCCAGGTTCGAGTTCGGCTTGGGTTGAGGCTCACATCGAACATGCGCACCACGCCACGACTTTTCAAATCATTATCGGTGCGACTATGGTTGCGGTCGGAGTTACTGTGGTACCATCTCAATACGCCATTATCAGACACCGAAATGCCTCCCGCTTGATTTATGGTCGACTTGGGTCCAAAGTTTTGTTTTAAGTCAACGTGGCTCATCGTCAAACTTCCGTGCTGATCAATCTTAATAACACCAGAATTGGAGATGGAATTGCCGCTGCGCCCCGAAGCGCTATTGCGACTAAAAACGACGTTGGAGAGGAAAGCCTTGGTGCCTTTCGTTTCTAAGACCGGCATATTTCCAGTACAACAGCCATCGCGCCCATCGCCATTACCCAAAAAATGGGTTTCTGTAGCGTAAAAGACACCCTCGTCAGCGACCTCGACGGTTCGCTCTTTATTGGCTTGAAAGCGTGACCCCATGGCCAAGAGTGGCACCGTGGTTTTGATGCCCCCATCGCAATGCGCCATCACCGATCGAATCATTGCAAGCGTGCCGCCCTCCACGCGGAGGGTAATATGGGACGGGTCTGCACTGCTCGGTGCCCCATCCAAATCTGCCGCGTTGACCATTTTGGTGCGGTAAAGGATATGGCCTCGTAAATATTCTCCCTTAAAACCGCGCAAGGCGCCGGGCAAACTGTCTTCATGCAAATGGATGCCACCCCAACGGCTGTCTTCGGTGGCGTGAGAATGGTTAAAGGTCACCATGTTATTATCGTTTTCGAGCCAGGCTTCCTCATAGCCAAAATGAAAGCCGTCGCCGCGCTCGCCGTAGACCGCTAAGCGCCCTCGAACGGTTAAGGTCCAATAGGTATCATCAGGCCCATCGTTAAAAATAATTTGTGTGCCCGGCGCAATGGCGAGCATACCGTTTTCTGGCACGGTGATGTTTTGGTCCACGTAAATGGGACTGTGACTCGACGTCCACACGGTCATCAACGGCAGGCCGCCGCCCACGTAAGTTGGGCCCGAATTGGCCGCAGGCAACGCGTCTAGCACCTCGGGCTGCTCCGCCTGTGGGTCAGCACTTACTTCATAAAGGCTTTCGACTTCCTGGTCGTCCACCGTGCTCACGATGTATTTGTAAGCGGTTCCATTGGTAACGTCCGTATCGGTGAAGAGCAACGCTTCGTGCCTATAAGGCCCATCGTTGTTTAACAACACGTAGTCGCCCACCTCACCCGTCTCTGACACTGTGGCACGCCGAATGTTGTAGCCGGCAATATTGTCTTGTTCGGGGGCTTCCCAACGAATGTCCACCCGACCATCGCCCGCCATGGCCACGGGCAAATATGGTACCAAAGGTCGCACCGAAAAAACTTGGTTGGTGGTTTCAGAGGCATTACCGTTGCCGTCGGTGGCCTCAATGGCAAAATGGTATACAGTGGACTGTGACAGCGGTGTGGACTCACCCAGCAGTACTTCATGCGACGTTGCGGACGCATCCATAACAACTTCGTTACCGTACAGCGCATCCAATCCCCATTTAAGAACACCGGTGGTTGGCTCATCGGTCTCCCAAGAGACAGTGGCCTGCCCCAGGCTCACATTCACATCAACCGATACGGTAATGGTCTGGGGCTCGGCCTGTAAAGCAAAAGCAGCGGTGAAAGGCGTGCTCGCTGTACCATAAGCATCAGTAAATATCGCAACTGCCACGCCCTGCGCCACGTCCACAGGACCCTCAATGGTATAATCCAACTCATAGATACCGTCGTCAGCCACCGCATCCCCAGCTGTCCCATCGTCGTGTAACACCAATTCCGTGGCATAGGCCACCTCATAATAATTATTGTCTTCATCTGGATAAGTCACTACGGGATCTTGAACACCCAAGGTCACAACGACACCACCATCACTTTCGCCGGCCGCATCCACCCGAAAGTGTATCACATCGCCGCGCTCCCAATCAGCGCTTGGTGTTACCGTGAAGTCGGCAACCGTGGCCGTGGCATCAACCACGATACTCGCTTGCAACACCGCGGTCAGCTCTGCGGTGTCCGTTTTAAATTGGGCGTAAACGGTTTTTGCGCCATCGCCCGTACTTAAATCCCACATCACAGTATTGCTCACATAAGCCTGCCAGCCGGTGAGTTCATCAGTAAACTCAGAATTAGACAAACGATACTCAGCGGCATCAGTGGCCCCCAATCGCACGGTGACCGTATTGGCCGTTGCCACCGGGGCATTGTCGTTAATCACCAAATAAAACTCGCGCAACTCAGCGGGCAGCAGCTCAACGGGCAAGCCCGCCCCAATACTGACGCCTCGTGTCACAGGTTCGCGATTCGGGTCCGCATCGTAGGTATAAGACACATCGTAGTCACCCAATACAATCGTATCGAAATCAAAGTTACCACTAGCGTCAGTGTCAGCGCTTTGGCTTTCGCCTTCGGTGTCAGTGCCTGGTCGCCCCATAAAGCGAACCGTAATGCCATCGTGCGGGCCCAAAGGCAGGTCTGCCAAAGTCGCCACGCCCGACACCGAGTTGCTCACGCCTTCAAGCATGAGGGTGGCATCTGCATTGGCCACCCCAAAATCCGTGACCGTGATGGTGCCCGTTAACGTGGTGGTGGCATAATGCGTCTTTTCGGCACGGATGCCATTGTAGTTGCCCACCGGCACGGAAAAGACATACGCCCCATCAGGGCCACTGGTGGTTTGAAACGTTTCATTCAGCGCGGGTAAATCACTCAGTAAAGTTAAAGTCACACCCGCATGGGCAGTCATGCCCTCCAAAAATACCATACCGGTCACCGTGCCGCGTTTGCGTGTCATCACAATGCCTTGCAATTCGATGTTTTGGCCGGCGCCCACATAAACGGCATAAGAAGGCCCAAAATAGCCTTCGTATTCAGCAAAGACATTATAGAAGCCAGGTTTTAAATCCGGAAAATCCCAAGACCCGTCTTCGAGGGTCACCGCAACGCCTTCAGCGCCACTAAAATAGACTTTAATGCCAGTGTGGTCTTCACTGTCGTCGAGCTGCGCGATGCCATAAGCACTCCCGCGGTAAATGGCCAGTTCCACTGTGCCCACGTCGGTGTCTTCGTTGGCATTGATGGTCAGGGTTGGCACAGTGTGAGTGACGAAATCGTCTTTTTCTAAAGTGAGTTGGTAATCTCCAGTTGGGATACCCGATAATTCAAAGGCCCCCAGCCCATTGCTCACCGCTTGAAATTGCTGCTCGCTGTTTGAAAGCGACACACTCACCCCACTGTGATTGGTTGCGTCTTCTAAAGTCACCAAGCCCACCAGGTTGCCCCGCGCGCGATTGAGAGTCACAGACGGCAATGACAAGGTTTGTCCACCCAAAATGGTGATGGGTTGGTCATGCGCCGTGTAATCGCCGGTGGTACTTTCTAAATGCAATGTATGATTGCCAGGCACCAAATCAGTCACTTCAAAAGAACCTTCTTCGCTCACACTCTGGATGGGAACGCCGGGTACCGAGACTTGAATGGTGGTGACATCCCCCCCACCTTCGAGAAAAACTTCACCGGCCACGGTGCCACGAATGAGCTGTAGTTTGTCTTCACCCACCCGCTCGATAACGGTGTCTTGTTGATGGCTGATGGAGACATTCGAAAGGGTCTGCGACAAATAACCAGGTTTTGCCACCCGCACCGTGTAGTCACCGGCAATCAAGCCTGACACCGCAAAAGCGCCCGTTTCCGTCGTAATGGCAACTTGTCCTGCATCTAAGACTTCCACCGAAACACCACTATAATCGGTGCTGTCATCCAGTGTTTCCACCTCGAGGGTACCAGTGAGATTGCCTCGAGCAAGTTCAACGTAAAGATTGGGCAGCGAAGAAGTTTGGGTTGCTTCCACCGCAACCCCATATTGGGTGGGTACGTACGTCTCAGCCTCTGTGGGGACGGTGACCTGTACCGTATAGACACCCGCAGGCACGTTGCTCATCGTATATTGACCATCAGTGCTGGGCGTCGTGGTGATATTCGTCCCGAGTAAGCTTACCAGTGCCACAGAAGCATCTGCTTTTTCTTCCACCACAATCAAACCGGTAATAGAACCCGTGGTGTCCAAGGTGGCCGTGGCGATGATTTCATCGGTTTCGTTGCCGGCAGCGTCTTTGAACTTGGCATAGAGGCTTTTGAGACCATCCTCTTGTGAAAATGTCACAGTGGTATGGGCATCAAAAGGCACCCAGACTGACCCCGCCAAGCCCGAGGCCTTACCCGTTTTCATGTGACTGGCGCCGTCAGCCGCCAGTGTAACGTTCACCTGTGGGGTGACGATTTGACCGGAACCATCGCCAATGGTGACGGAGGGGTTTTGTGGCGCAATGGAATCATAAACCACGTCTTGGCTAAAAATCGCTGTGGCATTGTTGGAACTGTCTTTGACTTGCACCGCCACTGCATAGCGTCCCTGAGTCTCCCCCAATGTGAGATTGGTGAGCGGGGTCCAATCGACCCAAGCTGGATTATTCTCGTCGATGGCCACACAATCCACAGTGTCTTCGTGACAAACGCCCCATTGCATTTGGATGGGCGGTGACAACGCATCAAAGGCTTCAATGGCCAAGGGGACCACATTGTTTTGGGTGTAACCGTGATCGAAATTCAGCCGAATCTGGGTTTGTGGCGGTGTGGTATCACGCACCAAGGTGAGTGTATTGATGTCGCTTTCGTAATCGCAATGGTCTTTAAACTTAAAAAAGACCTCTGTTTCGCCCTCGGGAATCTCTTCAATCACCTGGGTTGTTTGAAAGCTTTCGTAGTTTTCTGGCTCCTCTTCGCCTTGCAACCACATTTTTTGTTCTTTAGCGAACGATGCCAACACATTGATGGTGATGCCCTCGCCACTAAGCAACCAACGACTCGAGGTGTCGTTCCCAATAATCTGATCGGTGCCAGCGCTAAAACGTACTGCTGTACTTTTGACATTAAAACTCGGTGCCTCCCGAAGCTCTAAATGCTGCAACACTTGCACCACTTCCAAACAAGCCCCCTCGCCGTTGCTGCTGGACACCCCAGGTCCGGTGATGGTGAGCGTATAAGAACCCACCTGTACATCCTCCACCGTGAACGAGCCCTCATCATCAACGGATTCGGAATAGGCAGCTTCGCCCACGCGACGAACGGCTTTATCATTGTCTTCAATGCGCTCTAAGTTCACCGTTACCGTGTCAGGGTCAACGCCGACCTCTAAATCCAAAGTGCCCGAAACCGTGCCAAGGCCGAGCTCTAAAGCCACATCGCCGATATCGGCTGCGCCACCTTCCTGCAGCAACACACGACGATTAAATTCTTGGTAAGCACTTTCTGAGGCATCGGCGGTGAGGCCCCCCGAATAGATGACTCGAACCTCATAAACATCGGGTTCAAGGTCAGACAGCTGAAACACCCCATCTTCATCGGGAATGGTGCTGCCTTCGCCTTGCCCAAGCTCCACAGTGACCCGGCTGAGGTCATTGAGGCCATTTTCATCCACCAAAACCACGCGGCCTGAGATCGCAGCCCGGACATCGGCCCGCGTGCCTTGTGTGACCGGCTGGCAGCCAAACAAGAAAACCAATAAAAACAGTATCTTAAGATATTTTGCCAGCATCCTCGATCCCCTGTCCGACACCTTCAAAGATTAGCGTCAATCGGCATGTGGGTGCAAAGATGTCGTGGTGCTCAGGGCCAAATTAGGCCCGATTTCGGGCAAAACTCCGTTGATGCCCTCACGCTGACGCCAAGGGTGCCGCGGGGTTTTCTGGTTTTTTCGCTAACAGCAAGGACCCTTACGGCAACGGATACGCACTGACACCATCAATGGGCACCGCTGGGGAATGCGGGTCGGTATTGGTGTCATCATTGGCGAAATAGATTTTAGGGGCGGCATCATATCCAAAGTCTGCAACCTGGGTACTGGCTGTATCAGAATAGGTAATGCCCCACATTTCAAAGAAATCGCGTTGGTCTTTTTGCGTGATGTAAGAAACGGCCACCAGCATAAAGTCATTGCCATCCATATCATTGGGTGCATCTGCGTAAGTCCCAAACCCTAAGGCCGCTTTTTGGGCATCCCAATCCGACTCATTCTTGATGGCATTCCCGAAAAGACGTTCTTGAAGATAGAGCAAGGTATACAGGTCCCAACCACTGCTCAAATAATCCAACGCATCGCTGGTATGGATGAGTTGCACATAAAAATTCATGCGCTCGCCATTGTTGGCCGCATAGCTTTCATTGGACCAAATGGCGTCGTAAACGTATTGGGACGGGTCGTTTTCAGACACTGAAGCTTGCAAAATATTGAAGGTGTTTGAATACGCAACTCTATCCGCACTCAAGCTTTCGTCGGTGTCTTGTTGATAAACGTAATGCTTGTGTAGTGGGAAAATCTGATTGGAGACTTCGGTGGATTGACCCCCATGGATTTTGAGTCGGCCCGGTTGCAGGTTGTGACCGATTTCATGTGTTTCACCCCATCCCAATGGCCCTAAAGGCCAAACTTGATCGTACGGATTCCCAGAGCACCCCCCGCCACAATGGGCATAGGTGTCAACATTGATGTGCTGGGTGCTGGGACTGGCATGGATGGTTTCTGACGTACAATCCCATCCTTTGTCTGTGCAATAAGCTGCGACCGACGCGTTCAAACTTAAGCCTGCCCCAGCATATCCTGCGAGATTGTAAGTGTCCTTAATCATATAATGGTCAAGGTGCGTAAAGAAGAAATCAAGATCGCCGTTATACGGGTCAGCGTTAATCGCCTCGAGCATTTTGTCTGCTTTGGAATGGATCTCAACCCCACCCATTTTTAGTTCGGTGATGGGATACGGGCTGTTTTGCAGGGCGGCCAAATAAGCGTCTGCATCGGCAATATCAGTGAGCACAGGATGCTCACCCACGAGTGTTAAGCGCAAGGTAATGGTAGGAGCCGTTTCGGTGGCGTCACTGATCACTTGGAGTACCCCACCATAGGGCGACGTGTAAGTAATGGGCGCCCCCGTTTCAATGGGCATCTCAGGACTTTGGAGAAACTTGGGTCGGTCGTATTTGTTATCGTTCCATTCACGCGTTGACCCGATACGCTGGGTATTAATTTTGAAGTGAAGATCGAGATCCTCTTCATCGAGTCGTTCGATGGTAAAAGGTTGTCCCGGCAACACATAAGCACCCATCGCAGTAAAGCCACCATAAATAGACAATTCGATGGTTTTTTCGGTGGTCACGAGGGCCACACTGTCCATATCAAAGGGGTCCGAAAACGACCCCAAGTCGGGCTGACTCATTTGACCGCTGCGGCTGTAATGCACCACGTGGTCCGCGAAATAGGCTTTCATGAATGGCATGATATCGGTGTCGGTTTTGCTCATGGGATATGCAATGTCTTGCCGTAATCGGTCCGTATAAAGCAAAAGGGCTCTCCAAAACCGCTTGCCATCCATATCGAACAACCGCTGCCCCGTTTCGTCTAAATGTTTAAAGAAGTTCTTGGCTTTTTGGGCGCCTGCTAAAAATGAGTTTTGCAGCCCTTCCACATCGTCACAGGACACCTTACCCACGTAGTTGGTGCAAACACTAAAATCAAAAGCCAAATCGTTATTTTGCAAATGGGCCAACGTGACCGCGATACTGTCCAAAGGACCGTCCGCCGCGAGTAGATCTTCGATAGAAGCCCATTGCGCTTGATCCGCAGCCCAGAAGTTGCCGCCGTAAGGACCAATGGACATGCTCATGCCCGCCAAGGCGCTGTTACCATAATCACTCTCGTCCCACCCCTTCGTATGAAGATACAGGACGGGCGTCCCATCGTACAGCGCTTGGTCCACCAGATATTCAATGTCTTCAGCATCCGCGTTGTCCCCATTCGCACCCACCACCAACAAATCGAGGTTGGACACACAAGCAGTCGCGGAATTAATATCGTTGCAATGGGTCAATGTTGTCACTGGGTAGGCATCATCAAACCAATTATACACTTTGTTGTACTGCCCACCCAAGCCCATCAAACCGACTTCTTTAGAGGCCATCACTGCTTCATCGTGGTTGTCTGCATCCCCTTCCACGAGCCATGCCAACAAACGTCGAAAAGCGGGTTCGAAAGCATCTTGCTCATTTCCGTCCATAAACCGTTTCACCACATTCTCTCCGAAAGCCGCACAAGGAGTATCGTGATGCACGCCGGCCACCGCGAGACTGTTGCCCTGCTCGCCCAAGACCAAGGTGAACTTGTTCTGGTAATCGGAAGTTTCAATCCACTGGCTGTAGTTGCTTGGTGTGTAGATGAGGGACGCATCGCCATAAATGTTACTCAAAGCCGATTCCGCATGGGTGGTCATTCCTGCCAAATACTCCAAAGCAAAGGCCAAAGGCACATCGCTACTGGCCAACCCCGAAGCGTCCCCAGTGACAAGTGCCGTCTCAAATACGCATCCTGGGTCAATGGATTGGTGGGTGGAATGTGAATTGATGTCGTTGCAGTCCACGTCGTTATCGTAACCATCGTCATCCATATCAACATCCACACAGGTGACGCCATCGCCGTCATAACCCGCATCGCAGGCACAAACGCGGTCACTGGTTTCGGTGGGCGCTTGGGTTTCAGTGGCATTTTCATGGCAAATGGTGGTGTCAGTGCAGACACGATCGCTGGTGGCCGTGGCCGGAACACTGATGTAATCATCGGGCGCGCAAACCGTTAAGCCGGTACAAACCCGATTGGTGGTGGCATCGGGCGCCGTTGATTCATATTCATCGCTGGTGCAAACGGCCCATTCCGTACAGCTTTGGCCATCACCATAAAAACCAGAAACGCATGTGCAGAGGGCCGCGTCCCCCGCAACGACCGCATTTTGGCAAGTGGCATTATCGTCACACCCCCCATTATTGGTTTGACATTCATCAAAATCGCTACAGGTGGCGCCACTGCCCACATAGCCCGTGTTGCATACGCAAACCCGATCCGCAGTGGCCGTGGGTGATTGCGCTTCCGTGGCGTTGCCATCACACACCGTTAAAGCGGTGCAGACGCGATCGCTGGTGGCCGTGGCTTGGGTGCTCGCATATTCGTCAGAGTTACACAGGGTCAGAGGTGTACACCCACGGTCGCTCGCGGCGGTGGGTCCGGTGCTCTCGTATTCTGCATTGGTACACACGGTCAAAGGCGTACACCCGCGGTCGCTGGTGGCCGTGGGTTCGGTGGTTTCGTATTCTGCATTGGTACACACGGTCAGAGGCGTACACCCACGGTCGCTGGTGGCCGTGGGTTCGGTGGTTTCGTATTCTGCATTGGTACACACGGTCAGAGGCGTACACCCACGGTCGCTGATGGGAGTGGGTTCGGTGGTTTCGTATTCTGTAGTAGCACAGACGGAGACAGGCACACAGACACGGTCACTGATGGCCGTAGCTGCAGTACTTTCGTATTCAGTCGCCGTACAAATGGTTAGAGGCGCACATCTGCGATCGCTGGTGGCCGTGGGTTCGCTGGTTTCGTATTCTGCATTGGTACACTCGGTCAGAGGCGTACACCCACGGTCGCTGGTGGCCGTGGGTTCGGTGGTTTCAAATTCCGCAGAGGTACAAACTGTCAAGGGCATACAGACACGGTCGCTGGTGGGCGTGGCCGCCGTACTTTCATATTCAGCAGCAACGCAAACGGTTAATGCCGCACACGTACGGTCCGTAGTGGTCGTGGGTGCTGTGGATTCATATTCATCAACCTCACAGGCGGTCCAAGCGTTGCATTTCAGCCCATCCCCAAAATATCCACTTTCGCACGTACAAGATGGTGCATCGCCCGAGGTAGCAGCGTTTTCACAGGCGGCATTTTCATCGCAGCCTCCATTGTCTGTGGCACATTCATCAATATCAGTGCAGGAACAATCCGTGTCATCCAGCGCCATTCCTGTGGTGCAAGGATCGCAGACTGCATCTGTCCCTGCATCGTTGCTTTGTGTGGGTGGTAGCGGGTCATTGGGATCGGGATCCACCGGCGCGGTGGGACAAGCGCTCAGCAGGCTCAAAAAGGTCACAAGAGACAAAAGGCGAACGAACATGTAGCACTCCGATGCATGAAATGGTTCTGAAAGCCTAAAACGACCGGGCATCACAGTTCAAGGCGGGTTTTCAATGTTCATTTTCAGGGGTTTAAGCATTGTTCTGACACGGTTGATACCCACCCCAAAAGGTATCTTCGGTGAGATTCGAAGGCTGCGGGTTTTAAAATCCGGTCAGCTTTTACAAGCATGCGCTTTTTGTTAGTGTTCTTAGGCTTTTCAGGAGGCAAATATGAATCTTAGAACCGGCTTTTCATCTCTGTTCGCAATTTTAGGTTTGGCCCTCATTGGGTGTCCGGCAGGCGTGCAAGATCCAGAGGGCGGCTCTACCGCCGCTGATGGAGGTTCCATCGATGAAAGCATCGAAAACCCCGAAAGCCCCATTTTTTACGACATCGATCTCGAAACCACCGTGAACCCCAAAAACCAGGCCTCGGGCGATGATGATGTGGAGACCATTCGCCCCTACCTCCGACTGAAGATGAATACCGCCGGCACCATCGAAACTTCAGATCCCATCACCTGGGAAAACTGCCGTTTGCTCTTTTTACTGGGGCCCGAGGAGATGCCCGAAGAAGGTGCGGAACTCAGCTATGACGCCGTGGTCGCCAGTTATACCTTGCCGACGCTCGAGGAAGCCAGCGAGACCATCACCTTGGATGAGAGCACCACAGGCATCATCACTCACGATATCGAACCAGGTCGCTATAACATTTGGCACAAGGTGGAATGTGGCGTGGGAGTCACCGTCCACGAAGAAGATGACGAACAAGAAGATGCTGATGAGGATGCTGAACCGGAAACCTTTCTGGCCGAAAACGCCTCCATCAGCGACACCACTGTGGAGGTGACCGAACCGTCTGAAGCCATGATCTTCGAAGAGTTCCACTTGTCCACTGAGGTGCTGGTGGTGAATCTGCTGCGCAACGAAGCGGTGATGGCCCACCCCGACAATCCGGAACAACGCATCTACCAACCCCCTCACGCCAGACGTCCCATTTTGGACAAACCTTTGATTTCGATATCCACCGCCGTGACCCAAGCCGGTATCAAACCTGATATGGATGCACCCGCATTGCCAGAGGGTCATCACCTCGATTGGAACTTCACCCTTGAATTAGTAGACGAGCACCGACCTGAAGGCCTTCCGGGCCCAGTGAAGTTTCAGCTGTCTTGCAAAGACCGCGCACTTTCCGAAAATGGCAACCGCGTGGATGGCCGGGTCACCTTTCCAGCCGTGAGCTTCCCGCATCAAGGCGGAACTGCACATTACCATTGCGATGCCCAGGTGGCCCCACCTGCTATCTTGCCGGCCGACGCCCCCATCGACCCCTTGGCCGATTTTGCCAATGTTCATTCAGATCTTTTCGATCTCAACGCCCAAATGGATTACGAATATCCCGACGACAATCGCCGCAATGGCTGGTGGGCGGTCTCGGTGTGCATGGAGCACTGGGAAAACATCGGCACCCCTGAAAACCCTGAGAAACAATTTTTTCGTAAACGCTGCGCCAAAAAACGACTCTACGTCACCAAAAGTGACAACTTTAGAGTCCGAGGCGATGCCGAAGGCCCCAGAGAGAACGGGCCTGGTGACCGCCCCAACCCTGACGACACCTCCGATGACGGTCAAGACGAGCGTCAGGAACAGCCCATCGATGAAGACCTTTTTAAAAGCACGTCCACCCTTTTTGGCGTGAGCGAAACATTCGCCGACCCCAGCAGCGGTGACAACCAACTCAAGGCTGATTTCGAAGCCGGCGTCCAAGCCGTCGATGACGATGACATGCAGGGCTTCCGCATCGGCGCGGGTGGTGAAGCTTATCTCGACCTACTGGATGGAGCTCTAGAGGTCAGCCTGGTGGCGGGGAGTCTTTGGGCGGGCTACGATGTGGATGACGAGAGTGGCTATTACGAAGCAGGTTTAGAGGTTTTTGAATCAGACGTGTTTGATGAATCTTCAAGCAACGATATCGAATTGAGCATCGAAGAATCCGCCTCCTACAGTTACACCTACAGCCTCTCCTACGGTATTTTAGGCATCATCACCATCAACTTTGATATGGGCTTTGGGGCCAGCGCTGGGTTTGAAGCCGGTATCACCCTCGAAGTTGACAGCGATGTGGACAGTGCAGATGCCAATTGCATGCCGGGTGAAGATGAGGTTACCGTGATCGGTCGCGCAGGCCCAGTGGCCGGCATGTCGGCCTCTATTGGGGTTTCGGTGACCGTGCTTTTCTGGCAAGGCGGGGTTGAAGCGACGCTCAACATTATCGAAGCCTACGTAGGCCCAGAACTTGATGTGGGCGCTTGTCTCATCACCGAAAATAACACGGTGGCGGGCTTTTACCTCTTTTCAGGGGTCTGGTTCGGCGTCGAAATCGAGGTGCTCTCCGGCGATATCGAAGCATACGTGAAGTGGGTCTGGTGGTGTGGCGGGGGTACCATCTGGTCGGGTACATTATATGAGTTCGACGGTATCACCTTTACCTACGATTTGCTCGATGAAGAGTTTGATCTGAATGGCACCAGCACCTGTGGCAACCAACTCGACGTATTTAACGATGATGCGCGCGGCTATGCCTTTATGAAAGGCGTCAAGTGCAGCTCTTTGTCGGGTGCTGGATCGCTCATCACGAACACGTCTATTTCGGACATGCTTGAAACCTGTGAGGCCGACAGCGATTGCGTGGGCTTTAACTTCAACCACACCAACAACAAAGGCAAAACCTTCACCGGTTGCAGCAGTTCCAGTAACTCCTCCAACCACATCACCGTGATGGCCACCGATTCTTGCAGCGCTTCGGTTTTCGATTGATAACGACGGAGCGTTTGACTTGAACAAAAAAATGCTAGGAGCCCTGGCCCTTTTGGGCCTCATTGGGGTCGCGGTTTATTTGGCGCAAACCACGGCTCCAACGCCCTTACCCCAAAACACCTCAGGCTGTCAGTTTGACGCCCAAGATGCCCTGCTGTTCTCGTTTTCGCAAAAAGGAGAAACCCGGCAAAACCAACAAGCCTTGGGGCAAAAGAGTGGCTTTCCAACCCCTTCCGGCACCACACAGAACGACGTGCAACTTCAGGGTCAGATGTTGTGGGAAGTGACCCAGCCACAGGGTAAGGGGTGGCGCATCCATGCACAAATGCAAAATTTCACCCTGACCCACAGCGGTGATGGCCAAGCCCAAGACCTCGAAACACAAAAACGCATGCTGCAAGAACCCTTTGCTTTAGACATGGACCGCCGTTGCCGTTTTGTGCAGTTTGGTTTTCAAACCTCGGTCACAACAGAGGTCCGACAAATGCTCCGTGGTCTTTTACAAAACATGGAATTTGTTTTGCCCCAAAAAAAGCCAGTCCCGGCTCAATGGCGCGTGAAGCAAAACCATGCCTTGGGACAATACGTGGGCGTCTATCAATCCAATAATGGCGGTTTAAATTTGGAGCGCGCCAAAGAACTGGCCCCATCGGCCCACGAAAAAACGGCGCTCCGCAAACTTCAACTCAAACCCCAACTCAATAAAACGCAAATGACAGTGGCGCGAGATGCCAATGGCAAGTGGGCCCAAAGCATCAAGGGCCTTGAAGAGATGCAGTTGTTTATGGGCAGCACCGAAATGGCCCATATGCGATACGAGTACGAACTCATACGAGAAAAAATCTATAAGCACCAAAACAGCATCGACTTTAAACGCAGCGTACAATGGCTCAACGCCAAACAAGGACAAGCCGTACAAAACAAACCAATGGACCTGAGCGCCCTCACCGCGCGGGTGCCCAAAATGCCCTATGAGGCCCTGCTCACGCGCGTCCAACAGCTCATCGACCAAAAAGACTACAATGCCGTGTGGCAGTTCTTAGCGCTTTATTTCAAAGCCCATCCCGAGGTGATTGCCACTTTCATGGCCGACATCAAAGCAGGTAAATTGGCCGATGCCTTAGAAAGCTGGGCCATCATGGCCATGGGCAAAGCAGATGTGCCCGAAGGCTACCAAGCGTTGCGTACGTTACTGCAAGACGACACCTATCCCCACCGGTCGCGCTATCGGGGCGTGGTGGCCCATTTGAACATGGAAAACATCAAGCAAAAAAACCTCGATGCGCTGATGACACTCTCCAATGGCTGGACCGAGGCCGGTCAAGGCAAACCGCAGGTGCTCGCAAGTTCGGCACGGCACATGATTGGCAATCAACTTTCGGTGATGAACAAAAGCGGGGATGCCCGCAACGGCGATATGGCCGAAGCCCTCGAAGGCTGGCTCGACGAGGCCCAGCCAGGTTTTGAACAACGGGTCAGCATGAAGTCGGTGGGCAACAGCGGCGATGCCCAATTTTTTGAGAAGCTCAAAGACATCAACACCTCAGCCGACGACCGCACCCGCGAGGTGTCTTACCATGCCATGCGCTTTATGGACACGCCCGAAAGCCACGCTTATTTTCTAGAACGCATCAAGGCGGAACCCAACGCAGAGGCGTTTAAAGAACTCAGCCAAACGGTGGCCGGTCAAAGTTTCAACGATGAGCGCGCGCAACTCATTCAAATGGTGGGCGAGCGCCTGTTGCGTGAACCCAACGCTGACATTCGGATTTACCTCATCAACATCTTGGCCAGTGTCATTGAGCAAGCGCCTGAGGCCAAAACCTATTTGCAACAACAGCTGCGCCAAGAACGCGTGGTCAAAGTGGTGCAGCGCTTGGGTGAAGTGATGGCGATGGCTAACGCGGACAACTAATGTGGAACCAAAAGTTCTTTTTTAGTTTTCTCATTCCGTTAGAGTGTTCTTTTCCTCCACCGAGGTTTCCGTTTCTTATGAGTTGCCGTTTAAGCCTCAAAACCCTCACTCTGCTGCTGGCCACCCTGTGGTTCATGGCCCCCACCCTGGGCTGGGCCACCGACTGCCCCTTTCGCCCGCTCGAAGGCCAAAAGGTCGCGCAAATAAACTTTGAGGGTTTGGTTCACACGCACCCCCTGGTGGTGCGGCGATCGTTGCTGCACCGCAAGGGCGCTGTTTTATCCTGTAACCACTGGCAAGAGGAGCAAAGGGCCCTGCTGGGTCTCGATCTGTTTTCTAAAGTGAATGTGGTGGCCACCTCGCAAGACGAGGATGTGCACCTGACGTATGACTTTTTGGAGTTGCGTCAGTACGTGTTGTTCCCCGCCATGAAGTCCACCGATCTCAACGGGTTCATGCTGGGCGGTGGCGGCGCGGCGCTCAATCTTTTTGGGCAAGATATTCGACTGGACGGTTATGGCCGGACCAGCTTGGCCCCATTGTTCAACGCCACCGAATACATGCTCTGGGCCACCTCCCCTTGGTTGGGCCCTTGGCCGTTGGGCTGGGAAATGTTGCTCACCGGGGTGGATGCCATCAATCCTGGAAAATCATTTTATGAGCGGTCTTACGCGTTCGAGTTGGATATCTACCAAAAATCATTTCATCCCTTTAACTTTCTGTTCACGGCTGATGTCATTGCGCTACTTCACGACCCCAACAACCAATTTTTTACCCCAGATGCCAACACCGCCATTCCCCTTTTTCTCTCAGACACGGGCTGGGATGTGGTGCCTAAAGTTGGCTTTGCCCTCATTTGGGATGGCCGCGACCGCATGGTCAATCCCATTTCCGGACAATACTTAGAACTGCGCTGGTCCCAGTTTGGCGGTTTTTTGGGTGGCCCCGCCGATTATCAAGAATACCTTTTAGACTATCGTGGGTATTTCCAGTTGGACCCGGTCCATTATTTACAATTTACCTCGCTGGGCCAATACCGACCGGGCACCATGGGGGCTTACGATTTGTATCATGTGGGTGGCACCAACAGCGTGCGCGCCTATGTGATGACTCCCATCAACTACGCTCAGCACGAATGGATCAACACCTTGGAGTACCGTTTCGCGGCCATTCCGCAACAAGACTTCACTTTTTGGGATGACAACTTTTATTCCGGCCTGCACCTGGTGGCGGGTTTGGATGCGGCGTGGCTGTGGCGTACGGATACGGGAGACCCCTACCTCATGTCCACCGCTTATGTAGGCGCGCACATTCTGTTCCCCTACGTGGAGCGTGTTCGGGTGGAGTTTGGCGTGGGTGAACTGGCGGCGGGCCCAGACAGGTTTATCTGGGGCGTCACCGTGGGACTCTTTGAGAAAGCTTTTATGCAACGAGAGCGAATTCGGTAACTCAGGCGAACCCCGCGGCCACCCACTCTCGGCTTTGCACCACCAAGTGGGGGTAAAATTCTTCGAACATCTTTTCCAAAGCAGGTCCATGTGACGCTAGGCCAGGAATGCAATCCGCCACCGGCGCCAAGGCAGGCCGTCGCCGTGACAGACCTTGAAGTGCACGGGTCAAACCGTCCACGTGGGCATAGCTGTTGAGCCAATCATAGGTCATCATAAAGTAGGACACGCGTTCAAAATGAGGATTGTCGGCTTGTGTGTCTGCTTGGAGCGTCCCATAAATTTCATGCACAAAGTCCGCCAAAGGTACGGCATCGTACGCCGCAAAGTTTTTGGCCAAGCAGTGGTCCCAGAACACGTCCAGTGCAATACCCGCAAACCGCCTTAAATTGGGGTCGAACATCTTCTTGGCATCGCGAATCAAGGGGCTATCTTCGGTGTAGGCATCAATGCGTCGATGGAGCCGAATGGCTGTCTGAAGGTCGGGGGCATAGTCTTTGTAGCGGCTGCCCTTCACAAAATCGCCCAGCATGGCCCCCACCAAGGACGTTTGTGTTTCGCGCGCGATGTGAAAATGGGCCAAATAGTTCATGGTGATAGGATGTCGTCCAACCAAGCAAAACACAAGGGATTGCCTGTTTGCACGTAACCCAACATGCCAAAACAAGTATCGGCGTGCGTGCCCCCTTCTACCACCACCAGGTCGATATCGGTTCCCGCGGCCTGCAGATCGGTGACGAGCTGATCGGATGCCGATAAAGGAACAAGTTCATCGAGCGTGCCTTGAAAGACTTTGAGCGAAGCATTGGATTCAAACCCCACCAAGCGATTGTCTTCAAAGCCTTGGCGAAAAGCCGGAAACTCTGACAAGTCATCCTGCGTGAAAGCGTCGATGAGTTCTTGCGAAAAAATTTCTGTGGGCACCATTGGTAACACGTCATAAAGACCATTGCCTTCCATATCAAAAAGGCAATGGTTGTTGAGCAAGGCCACCATTTCATCTCGTTTGCCCTCTGCCCAACTGTCCGTATCGTCGATATTATAATGTTGATGCCAAGCGTAATTCACCAACGCATTGAATACCATATGGGGGCCTTCGTATTGCAAATATGGCGTCCACTGCTCTCGATACAGGCTAGAAGGTGCCACGGCCCCAAAGCCCATAATGGGCAGTTCTGGCGCGTAGGTGGCATGGAGTTCTGCCGCGGCCAAAGTGGCGTGCCCACCTTGGCTGAGGCCCACAATGGCATCTTTATCTTTGAGCGGAATGTCCAACAGTGCCATTAAGTGACGCGTGGCTCGTAACCCATCCAAACTGGCCTTCCCTTCAGATTCTTTGACCAAATAAGGATGAACCCCATCGCTGCCCAATCCAGGGTAATCCACGGCCGCGCCCACATAACCGCGCGCCCCGAAGGTACCCGCGAGGCCTGTCCCGTAGGCTGAAAATCCCGGCGCACAATGCCAAGCCACGCCTACCGTGCCCGGATTGTTCACCACCACAGAAAAACCGTCAGGATCTCGCGGTTCCACATCGGGCACCGTAACTGTCACCCGCGCATATCGGTTTTGCGTGGCGTAATACGCTTGCCAAACGCTGTATCCATTATCAATGGTTTGATTGTTTTCTTCGTAGGCCTGCAGCTCAGTCAGGCCCCAAGCGCCCAAAAAAGTAACCGAACGCAAACATCCGTCGGTTTCGCAATCAAGATTGACATGTTCAGCAAACTGCGCAACCACGTCGCCTGCTTCGTTTGAGGATGGGCTCTCAGAGGGTTTGGTGGATTGGGACGCGTCCCCCACTCCGGTCTGACACGCAGCCGTTAGGCTCGCCACAAAAAGGCTGAAGGCAAAAAGCGCACCGGCCTTATTCACAGACACGACTGCTGCCACCGACCATGAAGGAGACACCTTGCTCCCTCGCACCAATGTCTCTGAACTGACCGCTGACTGCGGAAACCCATTCCTGGATCACATCGGGGTAGTCAATGGTGGTGCCCTTGTCGACCCAATAAAAGTTGTTGCTGCCTTCGACACACCCGTAGCTATCTATCCCATTCAGCTCTGGGAAGGCACTGGTGCAGCCTGCAGAAAAGCCACCATTATTGGAGTAGCAATAGTCCTGGCAACAGTTGTCAAAACCATTTCGGCAAGTACCATCTTCGTAATTCTGACAAACATCGCCCAGATCGCAACTAAACCCTGAACAGAAGCCGTCATCGATGCCCACGTAGTTATTTTGCAAAGGGCTGCCTAACGCGCTTTCAAACATGTTACGCAGATAAAAAGCCAAATCAAATTCGCCTTTGTAAATAAGGTTATTGCGAACGTAGGTGGACATGCCAGAGGCCCAAATCGCGTCTTGATAGCCACTCACATTCAAGTGAATGGTGTTGTTATCGATGGCAGTGGTAAAGTCACAGTCATCCGTATTGCCATCGACATTCAACAGGATGGCGGGCTGAAAGTTGCCTTGCAGAAAATTGAAGCCCACAAACGAACAGTCACCGAAGAGGTAAATCCCCTGAGCTTGGCCCTGGAAATCGTCGGCAGGTGCACGGATGGTGTTGTTCACGGCAATCACGTTGGCCCGGCCGTCATCACCAAGGATGCCATATTCAAACTCATCGCCATTGCCCTGGGAGTTGTAACTGCCTTCAATCAACAAATCGGTGATGACCACATAGTTTTCGTTGTTACTGTCGGATTCAATTTTCACCCCTTGCCGGGTTTCTTCAAGGACAAGATTTTTGAGCACCACGGGCCCTTCCAGGTTCGTATCATCGATCCGGAAAGCGGGGCCGTTGTTGGGCGCCTTCATGCGCACAGGTGAATCAGCATCTGCCGAAGTGATCACCAATCCATTTTCGCGCTCAACGTCAATGGTGGAATTGAGTTCCCAGCGTCCTTCATCCGTGTACAGGTTTTCAGCTGGAATGAGTTCCCAATCTGGCACGCCCATGGAGGGTGCATTCCACCACAGCTGCAAGGCAAGCCCGCCTGCTCTTTGGTAATACTCGATCTCAATGGGATACATGTCCCCGCCTTGGGCGTTATCGAGTTCAATATTATCCTGTTCGGCGCCATGATCAGTCCAATTGTTAATCACAGTGTTCAACCCGTCTCCGGTATCCAACCTAACGCGGATGCCATCGTCGGAAACGGTGGCGATGGTGAGGTCCGAAATATTACCAGTGCCCGGGAGCTTGATCATGCCGGTCGCCACCACGTAAAAAGAAATCGTTCGACTGATACGGTCTTGAGCCACATCGCTGTCGATGTACACCGGGCCCATGGTTTCTTCGTAAATAACCCCGCCGGCGCCTTCCGGTGAATCAGCATTTTGACTAAAATTGTAAAATGCCACATTCAAACCACCCGATTGAGGTTCGGGGGAAGGAATCACGATAATCTGATTGACCTCTTTGTTCACTTCGGCCTGTAACCGGTTGGCAAAGTTGTTTGGATTTGAAGGAATAATGCTCCCATTGCAATCGCTGGTATCAACAGAACACGAACTGGTGCAATTCAAAGACGTGGACGTGCCGTTGTTATCTCGCAAGCCATAGGTGGCACAGCTCAAACCGCCAAATTCGTCGCCATCGCAGACTTCTTCGCCTTCGAGGATGCCGTTGCCACACTG
>MDTD01134550.1_pt1 | contig 20455 bp, 14 predicted proteins | sample 811221 | NCBI WGS metagenome assembly MDTD01 (sample SAMN05326646, study PRJNA326480) | marine metagenome | isolation source: seawater | place: Pacific Ocean: South West | collected 2011
ATTTCATATTTTTCCTTTTTCTTGATAAGCTATTTTAACATTAATGAGCAAAGGAGAATAAAAACTATGTCAAATGTTGCACCCATTAAAATTGATACTACTGATGGAAGACTTCCTTTAAAAGATAAAGGTTTGGTTTTTCAAGAATTTGCAAATCCAGCCGAGGAAAGAAGAAATCAATTAGAAAAATTAGCTGCAGGTTTTAGATTATTTGATTATTTTGGATTTAATGAAGGTGTTGCAGGGCATATTACGTATAGAGATCCTGAATTTAAGGATCATTTTTGGGTAAATCCACTTGGAGTGCATTTTTCACAAATTTCAGTTTCTGATCTTTTGCTAGTAAATCATGATGGAAAAGTTGTTCAAGGGGATAGAGATGTAAATGTTGCAGCCTTTGCTATACATTCTAGACTTCATAAAGCTAGGCCAGATGTAAATGCAGCAGCTCATTCTCATTCTATATATGGAAGAACTTTTTCGACCCTCGGAAAACTTCTAGATCCTATAGCACAAGACTCGTGTGCATTTTATGAGAATCAAGCAATTTATAAAGATTTTTCTGGAGTTGTAGAAGAGGTTGATGAAGGCGATGAAATTGCTAAAGCCTTGGATACGAAAAAAGTAATAATCCTTCAAAATCATGGAATTTTAACTACAGGACCCTCAGTAGATATAGCATTATGGTTTTATATGTCTATGGAAAGATGCTGCCAAGCTCAACTGATGGCTGAAGCTGCTGGAAAACCGATAATCATCCCACATGAAACTGCAATAAAAACCCGTGAATTTATAGCTAATGATATTGCTGCATGGGCAAGCTATCAACCAGCTTTTGACAAGATTGTTAAAATGCAACCTGATTTATTAGATTAAATAATTAAAACAATGAGAATCTCAATACTTGGAGGGTCCGGCTTTCTTGGAACAAATTTATCAAAAGCTTTGCATGAGGAAAATATTTCTTTCAACATATTTGATATTGAAAAAAGTAAATTTTTTCCAGAAAAAACTACAGTTGGAAGTATATGCTCTATTGAAGATCTTAAAAAAATATCAGACTCAAACATACTCATTAATCTAGCAGCAGTCCATAGAGATGATGTTTCACCTAAAAGTTTATATGATGAAGTAAATGTAAATGGATCAAAAAAAGTTTGCGAATACGCAAAAGAAAATAACATTAATCATATTATTTTTACAAGCTCTGTAGCCATATATGGTTTTGCAGAACCAGATACTGGTGAAGATGGTGAAATAAATTATTTTAATGATTATGGAAGAACAAAATATCTAGCTGAACAGGAATATATTAATTGGTATTCTGAAGATCCACAAAATAGGACTATAACCATAATTAGGCCAACTGTTATTTTTGGTGAAGGCAATAGAGGAAATGTTTTTAATTTACTAAATCAAATTCAATCTAAGAAATTTGTAATGATTGGTGATGGAGAAAATGAAAAGTCTATGGCATACGTTAAAAATGTAGTTTCATTTATTGTTCATTGCTTAAATTTAAAAAAAGGGGTTCATATATTTAATTACATAGATAAGCCAGACATGAACATGAATCAACTAGTAAAAAGAGTTCGAAATAAGTTATTTTATAAAAATAATATTGGTATAAGGCTTCCAAAATTTTTAGGTATCTTAATTGGTCTCATTGCCGACATTTTTGCAAAATTAATTAACAAAAATCTACCTGTTAGCTATATAAGAGTAAAAAAATTCTTATCAACAACTAAATTTTCTTCATCTGTTAAAGATACAGGCTTTGTTGCTCCATACACTCTAGAAGAGGGATTAGATAATACCATTCAATACGAATTTATTGATGATAATAAGGACAAAATAACATTTGAAACAGAGTAACTATGGAGAAATAATTGCTTTTGTTTCCAAGCACTCCTCTAAGCCATGTTTACCGTGCTCTCTACCATTTCCTGAAGCCTTATAACCACCAAAAGGAGCCGCATTACCTCTCGCTCCTCCATTTATAGTAATTTGTCCTGCTCGAATCTGTTTACCAACTTCAATAGCATGTGATAGTTCTCCTTGAACATATCCTGCTAAACCATATTCACTATCATTGGCTATCTCAATAGCCTCATCTTCATCTTCATATTTCATTATGCATAATACAGGGCCAAAAATTTCTTCTTTTGCAATGGTCATGTCATTCGTTACATCGGCAAAAACTGTTGGTTTCACATAGTAACCTTTGTCATAGCCTTCTGGTCTTTCAGTGCCTCCAGCAACAAGTCGTGCGCCTTCAGCAATTCCAATTTCAATCATCTTTATTACTTTTTCATATTGAGTTTTATTTGAAATAGGACCAATTCTAAATTCTCCTGTTGGATCACCAACAGTGGTAGCATTTGCAGTTGCAACCGCAACCTCAACTGCCTCATCATAATTTTTTGCAGAAACTAACATTCTTGTTGGTGCATTACACGACTGGCCTGAATTAAGAAAACAATGTCCAGCTCCACCTTTTACTGATTTTTCAAGATCTGGAACATCATCAAGTATTATATTAGCTGACTTACCACCTAATTCTTGCTGAACTCTTTTGACTGTAGTTGCTGATGCTTGTGCTACTGCAATACCAGCTCTGGTTGATCCTGTAAACGACATCATGTCTACTTTTTCATGTTCTGATAAAGCTGCTCCAACAATAGGTCCGTAGCCATTAACAAGATTAAATACTCCTTTTGGAACTCCAGCATCATGCATCACTTCAGCTAAAAGCATTGAGCAATAAGGAGATATTTCACTGGGTTTTAAGACCATTGTGCAACCGGTAGCAATTGCGGCAGAAACTTTAGTTGTTATCTGATTCATTGGCCAATTCCATGGAGTTATCATTCCTATGACACCAATTGGTTCTCTTCTTAAGGTGTATCCACCCTCTTCTTTTTCAAATTCATAATTCTCTAGAGCCTCAAGGGTTTCTTTAAAATTAATAAGGCCAGTATTTGCCTGTGCCCTCTCTGATAACCAGTTTGGTGCACCCATCTCTTTTGTTATTACTTCTACAAAATCTTTATATCTATTTTCATATTCTTTAATAATATTTGTAAGCAATTTTATTCTTTCAGCTTGAGTTGTTTTTGAGAATGTTTTAAATGCTTCACTTGCTGCATTTACAGCCATATCAATATCATTTTTAGTTCCAGCTGTAACTTGACCAATTACATCTTCATTTGCTGGATTAATTACATCTATTAATTCGTTTGAGTCGGATTCCACCCATACACCATTAATATAAAATTTTAAATCATTGCTCATAAATATCTCCGTGATTTTAGAATTGAAATTATAACTAAATACTATTAAATGAACTAGAAAGTTTTATCTAGAATAAACCCTTTATTTCTTTATTTTCGTCTAACCCAATTGCTTCAGCAGCAGGAATCCTTGGAAGACCTGGCATTGTCATTATTTCGCCACATACTACTACAATAAATTCTGCTCCTGCAGATAGACGAACCTCTCTAATTGGTACCTCGTGTCCTTTTGGCGCTCCCATAAGTAATGGATCTGTTGAAAAGCTATATTGTGTTTTAGCCATGCATATTGGGTAATCACCAAAACCGTCTTTTTCAAGTTTTGCAAATTGATTTCTCACTTTTTTATCTGCAATTATTTCAGCTGCACCATATATATTTTTTGCAACATGCTCAGTTTTATCCCAAAGACTCATTTCATCTGGATATAGGGTATGAAATTCAGAAACATTGGAGTCTGCTATTTTAGCAACCTCTTCTGCCAAGTCAGATGCCCCTTCTCCACCTTTTTCCCAATGAGAAGATATTTTGCAGTGAACACCTGCATTTTTACAAAAATTCACTATAACCTCATGTTCAAGCTTGGTATCGGTAACATAATCATTAATACCAACAATTACTGGTACACCAAATTTGCCAATATTTTCAATATGTTTTCCTAGATTTTCACACCCTTTTATTACAGCTTCAACGTCTTCCTTATCTAGCTCATCTTTTTTAACACCACCATGCATTTTAAGAGCTTTGGTAGTAGCAACTAGAACAACAACATCTGGTTTTAAACCTGATTTCCTACATTTAATATCAAAAAATTTTTCTGCTCCAAGATCAGCTCCAAAACCAGCTTCAGTAACTACATAGTCTGCTAACTTTAAAGCAGTTTTTGTCGACACAACTGAGTTACAACCATGAGCAATATTTGCAAAAGGCCCGCCATGCATAAATGCAGGGTTGTTTTCTAATGTTTGAACTAAATTTGGTCTAAATGCATCTTTAAGTAAAGCTGTTATTGCTCCATCAGCATTTAATTGGCTTGCTCTTACTGGTTCATTGTCTTTTGTATATCCTATAACTATATTACCTATCCTCTTTTGAAGATCATCGATATCAGATGCTAAGCAGAATACTGCCATAATTTCAGATGCAACTGTTATGTCAAAACCACTTTGTCTAGGTATACCATTACCAGTTCCACCAAGTCCACATGTAATATCTCTAAGAGATCTATCATTCATATCAACCACTCTTTTCCAAGTGATTCTTCTTGGATCAATATTTAAATCATTATCCCAATGAATATGATTATCAATTAATGCTGATAGTAAATTATGTGCAGCGCCAATAGCATGAAAGTCACCTGTAAAATGAAGATTTATATCAGTCATAGGTATGACTTGGGCATAACCTCCGCCAGCAGCGCCACCTTTCATTCCAAAGCATGGTCCAAGACTTGGTTCTCGTAAACAAATCATAGCTTTTTTACCTATGTGACAGAGCCCATCAACCAAACCGACACTTGTTGTTGTTTTTCCTTCACCAGCTGGTGTTGGTGATATTGCAGTTACTAAAATTAGTTTTCCGTTTTCTTTTTTTTCTAAACTTTTAATAAAAGAAGAAGAAAGTTTTGCTTTGTCATCACCAAATTTGATCAAATCATCAGAACATATATCTAGTAATTTTGCGATTTCGTCTATAGATTTTTTATTCGCAGCATTTGCAATCTCCAGATCGCTTAGATAATTATCCATAATTACTTAATCCCCCTTGATTTGTCGTACTTAAGTATACATAAGTGGGATATTGTTAACTAGAAAAAATTAAGTATTTTTAGCCTCATTAAAAGCTTCTATTGCTCTCAATCTAGATTGTTTTAGATCTAGGATTTGATTAGGATAATTACATCTCTCTCTGATGTTTGAACTAGGATCATGAATTTCTTTTTTGTCTATTTTTTCAAGTTCTTTAATATATTTCTTAATGAAAAGTCCGTCAGAGTCAAAGTTTTTAGACTGAGTTAGTGGATTGAAAATCCTGAAGTAAGGAGCAGCATCTGTTCCAGTAGAGCTGCTCCATTGCCAGCCTCCATTATTAGATGCAAAATCACCATCAATAAGATTTTGCATAAAAAAGGCTTCTCCCAGTCTCCAGTCATGAAGCATGTTTTTTGTAAAAAACATTGCAACAACCATTCTCAATCTATTATGCATCCATCCTTCGCTGCGCATCTGCATTATGGCAGAGTCAATTATTGGGAAACCAGTTTTGCCCTCTTTCCACGCATTAAATTCTTTTTCATCAAATCTCCATTTAATTTTTTTTGTGTAATCTTGGAATGGTTGACCTTTGCTTACTTTAGGAAAAGAAAACATTATATTCTTATAAAATTCACGCCAAACTATTTCGTCAATCCATTTAACTATGCCCTTCTCACCTGAATCTAATTCAAAGCTATTTATCTTCAAAGCTTCTAAAATACATCTTTTCGGAGAAATAATACCTGAGGCTAAGTAAGCAGATAATCTACTTGTACCATCGACAATTGGATCATTTCTATCTTGAGCATATCTTAAAATATCTTCATTTAAGTAAATCTTTAATCTTGATAGAGCTTCTTTCTCGCCAGCAGGCCATAAGGTCATATCTACCTGATTACTTTTTTTAAATTGAAAATCAAATTCATTAATATTTGATTTATTTTTTGTAGTATTTTTTTTGGTATATTCAAATTCTATATCTAAGAGATCTAGATTAAAATTTTCAATCCACCTTCTCTTAAAAGGCGTAAAAACAGAATAAGGCTTACCCTCGGCAGTCAAAATACTACCAGGAGCAAATACAACTTGCTCATCAAAGTTTTCGAATTCAATGTTTTTACTTTTTAAGTAGTTTTTTACAGACCCATCTCTCTTAATCTCATCAAACCCAAATTGATTGTTAAAAAAAACTTTATGCAAGGAATGATTTTCTACATAGTCATATATAATTTCTGCATTATCCTCAAAGCCTTCAGAATTGAGTATTGTAAGAGGTATGTTGAGCTTTGAAAGTTCGATTTCTAAAAATTTGAGGTTTTCAATAAAAAATTCAGTTTTGCAATTTGCCTCATTATGTTTTTGATTTTGGTTTTTTGAATAAATATAGATAGCATGAACTTCATCTGATGATTTACAGGCTCCTCTTAATGCAGGATTGTCATCCATACGCAGATCATTTCTGAACCACATCAAACTTCTCATAATTTAATCCTTAATTTTTGCGTTTGAAAAAATTACATCAACTTGATAATTTTCCCTAACATTAAATATTTCAGCTGAGCCACCAGCTGATTCAACAATTGCAGCTCCAGCAATTATGTCCCAAAGATAAATACCTTTCTCTTTATACATTTCTGCCTTACCAGAAGCTATATAACATGAAGCCATAGCAGCTGATCCAATCATCCTAGTTTTTTTCCAAATCTGCATATCAGATATTAATTTTTTAAGTGAGTTATCTGAATAATCAGTATTAAATGGTAATCCTGTAACAACTATTCCTTCATCTTTGTCACAAATATCCGATACATGAATAGTTTTTTTATTTAAAGTTGCAGTTTTGTTTATACAATCTCCAATATATAGTTCATCATTATTAAAATCATAAATCACGCCAAATACAGGTTTGAGATTTGTTACCATGCCAATAGAAACACAACATATTGGAATGTCTCGATTATAGTTTGCAGTTCCATCTAGTGGATCAATTACCCAAAAAGTTTTACCAAGATTATCAGATGATTTACCACTTTCTTCAGCCAATATCTGATAATTTGAATCATTACTTATTATTTCTTTTATAAAATTTTCAGATGAAACATCTGCTTGAAGTTTTGTATCTCTTTTATCGCTTAATGATAATTTGTTGAGTTCATTTTTATTTTTACTAAGATGCTTGCCAGCTCCCTTTGCAGCTTTTATAGCGATATTAATTTCACTTGTATAATCTTCAGACATCTAACCCTTATATGTAACTCTATATATAACATTATATTTATCATCTGAAATTAATAACGATCCATCACTCATTACAAATGGAGCAGCAGGCCTACCCCAAGCACTCTCATTCAAGAGCCATCCAGATACAAAATCCTCTTGGCTAATATAATTTCCATCTTCGTCAAGCTCAACTAAAACAACCTTATATCCCGACTTTCCATTATATTTGTTCCATGAACCATGAAGGGCCACAAAAACGCTATTTTGATACTTTTCTGGAAAAATATCTCTATCGTAAAAAGCAATACCTAAAGGCGCTACATGCGGACCTAATTCAGCAATTGGATCAATAAAAACTTTATTGACATCTGGAATCATATGACCAAATTTTGGATCAATAACATCCATTGCATGTTTATAAGGATAGCCATAAAAACTTCCTTCTTTTTTAACTATATTCAATTCACAAGACGGCGAATTATCACCAAGCCAATCTCTTCCATTATCAGAAAAATACATTTTATTTGTAACTGGATGCCAGTCAAATCCTACGCTGTTTCTAACTCCTTCAGCAACAGTAATAAGCTTTCCATCAACATATTTGTGAATAGCAGCAAACCTTGGATCTTTTGTTTGTGGTTCAAGACATATATTGCATGGCACACCAACTGGAATATATAAATTACCATCTGGTCCAAAATCAATATATTTTAATCCATGCCAAGTTTCTGAAGGAAGATTATTCATATATATTTCTTTTTCAGGTAATTCTTTAGAGCCAGATTTTAACCAAGAGTCTATTTGATTGATTATCCAAATAGTATCCATTTCGGCAAAATATAAATCTCCCTTGTAATAAGAAACTCCAGCCGGATTTTGCAAACCATTGGCAATAACTACTTTTTTAAATTTTCCATCATTGTTTTCATCAATCAAGGCAATAACTTCACTACCTTTTTTTGATCCAACTACAATATGCCCATCTCCTGTCTCAGCAATTTGTCTTGGAGATTGAAGTTCCGATGCAAAAATATTTATTTCAAAACCATCGGGTACTATTAAATTTTTAATATTATCTGATAAAAGTATAGGAGGTGTTAATAAAGAGATTAGAATTAAATTTAAAGATCTATTTAAAGTTAGCATATGGTTTATGGGATGAAGTAATTAATATTAGTTTATAATAAACAACACATATTATAAAATCAAAAAGCTATATAATTAAATATCCCTACGATGACATTAACTATAATATTTGATTACCTAATTATTAGCATAATTGCATCGATTGCCATTAATACAATACTAAGAAATTTTGCTAGAAATAATAATTTTCTAATTGATATTCCAGACAGAAGTAGGAAATTTCATAAAAAAGCTACTCCAGTTACAGGTGGACTTGGTATTATTGTTGCATTATTAATTTCGGGAAAAATATATTTTGATCTAAATAATTTAAATGATTATGTACCTGATTTTACTTATCAACTAACAATATGCTCGATTGCTTTAGTATTTTTTTTCCTAATTGATGATATTAAAGAATTAAAAACCTCAGGAAGGCTTTTTGCCCAGATACTATTATCATCATACATGATATATGAAACTGGAGTCTCAATAGAGACACTAGGTAATCTATTTGGTTTTGGTGAAATTAACCTAGGTTTTTTGGGTATACCCTTCACAATCTTTTGTGTGGTCGGAATCATGAATGCCTTTAATATGATAGATGGTATAAATGGTCTATGCGCTGGTTGTGGAATGTTAGCGTTGTTGTTAGTAGGATTCTCTTCGGGATTAATCTATGACTCTACACTTATCTTAATTATTGGTTCAATGATAGGTTTCTTATTATTCAATTTAAGCATGTTTGGAGAAAAAAGAGGTGTCTTTCTTGGTGATCATGGTTCAAATATGATTGGATTTTGGGTTGCATGGTCATGTATTTATGCATCTCAAAATAAAATGTATGGTATTGAGCCTATGACAATGATATGGTTTGTTGCAATTCCTCTTTTAGATTGTATTGGTCTTTTGTTTACAAGAATTAGAAGAGGCTTAAGTTGGTCTACTCCAGGAAGAGATCATATACATCACAAATTAATGAATAAATTTTCACAAGAATGGACCCTTATGATAATACTAATTATTTCATTAGTATTGGGTGTATTTGGTATCTATTTAGAAAAAGTTTTTTCAATATGGATTTCAACAATGCTCTTTTTTATGTTTACGGGTTTTTATTTCATGTTTGCCTATTATTCAAATTTTGAAATTTCTTCATCTGATAAAAATGTTTAACTTTTTTAGAAAAAAACAAATTGATAATAATGACAATAAAAGTAGCTCTTTTGAAATAGAATTAACAGCTTCAGTATTAGCTTATGAAATTGCAAGAATTGACGGAAAAGTTGACGAATCTGAACTAGCTATCCTGCTAGAAGAAATTGAAAAAATATCAAAAAAAGTTAATAAAAGCACTGAAGAAATTTTAAAAATTATTGAAAAATACTCACAAGACAGCGTTTCATTTTATGAGTTCGTTGAGGATATAAATAAATATTATTCCAAAGAAGAAAAATTATCGTTATTAAGTTTTATGTGGCAAATAGCTTATGCCGATAACAAACTTGAGGTGGAAGAAGAAAAGATTATCAGAAGATTTGCTGATTTGATACGAATTAAGGATCTAGATGTCTTAAAGTTGAAAGATGCTGCAAAAAACTAATATTCTATAAAACTAGCATTATTTATTAAAAACTTTTCTGAATCGCTTCTGCTGCATTGATTTGGATAATTTTTAATATTTTCCTCGTACATGTCATTACCTACATAAGTAAACATTTGAAGAAGAATTACGCACTTTTCTAGATCATTAACTCTATTGTCTATTATTAATTGATCAACTAAAGACTTGAAAGTAACCTTATTACTGACCATCCTCAACTTTTTCTTCTTATCTAGAACAAGGTAATTAGAAATATCATTAATATTTTGATATGGTTCCCAGATCACATCATTTGTAGATTTACCTGGTGATCCATTCTTTGCAAAATTTGTCCAAAACTTCATCATATTTTTAGACGTAAATCGTTTTGAAATACTTGGAGGATAGATCAAGTCAGACAATGGGTAACCGCCAACTAAGTCCATATTGCCTGTTAAAAGTGGAATCTCAGTGGCATGCGCTGCTCCTATAAGTTTCTTAAAATCTGCTATAACATGTTTTCTATGATCATCCCAATCATATCGATAAGCATATAAAGAATTGTTACCAGCTTTTGATAATGATTTTAGTGGATCATCTACACCCCTTATCTTCCATGCTGAGCTTCTATAATAATTGAATGCTTCGAAAGATGCTTCATTGCTTAGCTCCACCTTAGGAATTCTTAAAATTGTACCCAATAAAGAATAATCTAGATCAACAAAATATGTCGCCGTTGCCAACCATAGTTTAACTTCATCACGATTTGAGCCTGCAATAGTAGGAACAATATTTACATGTTCTTTTTTTGTTAGAGCTTTTTTTAATCCTATTTTAGGTATAACAATTCCATCAGCAGTAGTTAATGGCAGTTCGTCATACGAAGCTCTCTCGGCATAAATAGCAAAAAAGTCTTCAATTGGTACTGTTAAAAGAAGCTCTCTAATTTGTTCATTAATATTTTTTCCTGGGTAGTTAGCTAGACCATATTTTTTTATCAATTTTTCTACGACCTTTGAGCTTGAATATTTAGATGTTGAGGATTCTTCAACTGGTTTATATGCATCTTCAGTTGATATTGATGTGGTGTATCCTGACATAGATATAGCCTTATGAAAAAGGCCTTTTGCTTTTTTAGATGCTAATAAAGATAGTACATTGTGTCCACCAGCAGATTCTCCAAAAATTGTTACATTCTCTGAATCTCCACCAAATTTTGAGATATTATTATTAACCCATTTCAATGCCATTATTATATCCAGTGTCCCAAAATTTGATGTCTTATCTTCACCCTGCTGAAATGATTGAATGGCAGGATGAGTAAACCATCCTAAGGGACCAAGTCTGTAATTAATTCTTACAATTATTACGTTGTGCTTAGAAGCCATTTTTGAAAAATCATATAAGTCTTTTAAGCCAGAAGTATTGCCACCACCATGAATCCAGAACATTACAGGAAGTTTTTGATTCATTTCATTATTAGGAACTGTTATATCTAAATACAAACAATCTTCTGAACCAACATAGAATTCATCACCATCTGCACCACCTAGATTTGAGGGCCTCTGAATACAGAAATTATTTTCTTTTGGGAAGATTTTTACGGGAGCAGAAAGGTCTCTAGGCGCTTTCCAACGCAAAAATCCTAAAGGTGGCTTGGCATAAGGTATATCCTCATAAATCGTAACATTTATTTTCTTAGTACCCTTAACAACACCACTTGAAGTAGATACAACATCATCAGTTGATGCTGTAACTATGTTAACCATAAAAATATTTATTAATAATATTGAAAATAATTTCATCGTAATATCTAAAAATTTATATAAAATGTGACTGAATGAATTATAAACGATTTCGGGATGTAGCGCAGTCTGGTAGCGCACTACACTGGGGGTGTAGTGGTCGTCGGTTCAAATCCGGCCATCCCGACCAAGATCTTTAATTAACAAATTTTTTTATCTTAGATGATGGGTAAAATCTAATTTTTTCTCTCTGTTTAATTATATATTCCTGGCCTGTTTTAGGATTTCTTCCAGTTCTTTCAGGTGTTATTTTCCTTTTGAATGTCCCAAATTTAGCAAGTTTTACTTCTTTATCATAAGAATTAGTAGCAATTAAAGAAATTAAGGACGTAACGATATTTTTTGAATCTTTTCTTGAAATACACGTCTCAAAAGCGATATTGTTTGCAATATCGCTTTTAGTTATAGACATGTTTTACTTATGTACTTGTGCTAGTACCTGTTCCTGTACCTGTGCCAGTTCCTGTACCAGTTCCTGTTCCTGTAGCTGTACCAGTTCCTGTTCTACCACCATCACTAGAGTCGTTAGTGACTGTAACAGTTATATCTGCAGTGGTTGAATTAGTACCATCAGTCGCAGTAACTACTGCAGTAAATGTATTTGGCGAAGTTTCAAAGTCTTGAGAAACATTAAAGCTCAAGTAACCTGAAGAAGAAATATTAAATGTATTTCCTGCTACAGTGAATGTTACTGGATTAGATCTAAACGCTCCTGAAGAACCAGTATCCACGTCAGTAGCTTTAACTTGACAGATTCCAGTTGTGTTTTCCATCACTGAACAACTTGATGTCTTAAAGACAGGAGCATTATCATTCACATCAACAACAGTAATAGTAACATCCTGACTTGTTGAGAATGTACCATCAGTAGCTGTAACAGTTGCTGTGTATGATCTTTGCTGATCATTCTCGTAGTCAGGAGCTGATACAAATTTCAGAACTCCAGCATTTTCAGCAATTGTAAATGTAGATCCAGAAACGCTATATTTCAATGGATTTGATTTGAAGGCTCCAGAAGAACCAGTATCTACATCAGTAGCTTTAACAGCACCAACTTCAACTTCATTCTCATTAACGCTTAATGCTGTTGTCTTAAATACAGGTGCATTGTCATTAACGTCAACAACGTTGATAGTTACGTCTTGAGTTGTTGAATTTTCTCCATCAGTAGCTACTAGAGTAAAGCTATAAGCCTTTTGAGTCTCATAGTCTGGTGCAACTTTAAATAATACTCTTCCGTCAGTAATATTAATTAAGAAATCAGTCGAACCAGTAATGCTGTATCTAATTGGATTTGATTGGAAACTGTTATTTGAACTTGTATCCACATCAGTTGCAGTTGCAGTAAACACTACTCCTGTTGCGTTTTCGTTAAATGAATGGCTGCTTGCTGATGTAATTACAGGCGCATTATCATTTAGATCATTAACAGTAACTGTAATATCTTGCGTAGTAGAGTTAGTACCATCAGTTGCTGTAACAGTTGCTGTATATGTGAATTTAGTTTCGTAATCAGCAGCAGTAACGAAACTTAAAGCTCCTGAAGATGAATTGATTGCAAGCTCACTTCCTGAAACACTAAATGTAACTGGGTTAGATCTGAAAGATCCTGATGAACCAGTGTCTACGTCAGTAGCAGTCACAGTTCCAATAGCTGTTTGGTTCTCATTCACACTAAATGACGCTGACGATGTAAATACAGGTGCATTGTCATTTAAATCTACAATCGTAACTGTAATATCTTGTGTGGTTGAATTTGTACCATCAGAAGCAGTTACAGTAGCAGAATATGAATTTTTAGTTTCGTAATCTGCAGCTGCGCCACTTGCAAGTGTTAAGGCACCTGAAGATGAGTTAATAGCAAGCTCACTACCAGATATGCTATATGTAACTGGATCAGATTTTACAGCTCCTGTTGAGCCAGTATCTGGGTCAGTTGCAGTCACTGTACCTAGTGCAGTTTCGTTCTCATTAACAGAGAAGGTTGCAGATGATGTAAATGTTGGAGCATTATCATTTAAGTCAACAACAGTAACTGTGATATCTTGTGTGGTTGAATTTGTACCATCAGAAGCAGTTACAGTAGCAGAATATGATTTTTTAGTTTCATAGTCAGCAGCTGGTGAGAAAGTTAAAACTCCAGCAGTTGTTATTGATAAGCCTGAACCAGATATGCTAAATGTTATTGGATCAGAAATAAATGAACCTGATGATCCAGTATCAACATCTGTAGCAGTCAAAGTAGCAATTGCTGTTTCGTTCTCATTTACAGTAAAGCTTGAGTCTGATGTAAAGACTGGCGCATTGTCATTTTGGTCAACAACAGTAATTGTAATGCTTTGAGTTGTTGCATTTGATGATGCATCAGTAGCTGTAACAGTTGCTGTATATGATTTTTTAGTTTCATAATCTGCAGCAGTTACAAGACTTAACGCACCTAATGAGTTCACAGATAACTCAGTTCCAGAAACTGAGTAAGTTACTGAAGCAAGATCTGTTGCATTTACGGTACCAACAGAAGTTGAGTTTTCATTCAAACTAAATGACGCACTCGATGTGAAAACTGGTGCAGTTGTATCAACAACATTTACTGTTCTTGTTGCTGTTCCAGAATTTCCAGATGCATCAGTAGATGTATAAGTCAATGTATATGAACCTACAGTATCTGAGTCAACAGTTCCTGATGTGGATACTGTTACTGTACCTGAAAGGTCTGTTGCCGTAGCTCCAGCATCTGTATAAGTTGCGCCTAATTCAACAGTTGCAGGATTGTCACCTGTTACTGTTACAACTGGTGCAGTTGTATCAACGACATTAACTGTCCTTGTTGCAGTTGCAGAATTACCAGAAGCATCAGTCGCTGTGTAAGTCAATGTATATGAACCTACCGCATCTGTATTAACAGTACCAGAAGTAGTGACCGTTACAGCTGCTAAGTCAGTAGCTGTAGCTCCAGCATCTGAGTATGTAGCACCTAACTCAACACTAGCTGGGTTAGCGCCTGTTACTGTTACGACTGGGTTGGTGGTATCAACAACATTAACTGTTCTTGTAGCTGTTCCGGTATTTCCGGAGCTGTCAGTTGCTGAGTAGGTTATTGTGTAGGAACCAACTTGACTTGTATTAACTGAACCTGATGCACTGACAGTTTCTCCTGTATCAGCACTAGCTCCTGGATCTGTAAATGTTCCGCCTAATTCGACTGTCATTGAAGCGTTTCCTGTTAGGGTAATTACAGGTGGAGTATTGTCTTCATCATCATCTAGAACTTCAGCTAAAATAGCTGCAGAACCAACTGCTAAAAGCAATTTTTGAATTGAGTTCAGCTCACTGAAGATCTCACCTCTTCTCGCATCAATTTCTTTTAGCTTATTCGGATCTTGTGTGTTTGATGCCTCAAAGACAAGCGCTTGATCCTCTCTTACAAGCATACGCCTTTGATTTCTCAATTCGATAGATGACATATCATCTAATCTTTGTTCTATTTCAATTAATTTTTCGTCAGATACTGCATTTAATGCATTCATATCCAAAGAAACAAAAGATAATGCTACAAACAAAGTAGCGACAATTTTATAATTCATTTTCATATCCTACCCACCCAAATCTGGTTATTTAAAATTAATATACTGCATTTTAACAATAAAATCACATTTTTGTGATTATTTTGCATACGCAGGACAGATTATTATATATTCTTTGTCACGCATGTACACAAAAAAATCATATTTTTAGAATATATTTAAGAATAAATAATATATCGAAATATACTATTCCTAGTCATAAGACTTGAACTTAACAAGTAATTCATGCAAGTTATGCTTTCTTATTAATTTTGCTGCAGGGTCCTTTGTAAGAGGTCTCCAAGAATAATTAACTAGATCTTTATAGATTGGAATATTAAAAAAAATACCTTTATCAAAAGATCCTTCTCCATATTGACTTCTTGAAACATCTGTAAAACTGACAAAAGCACCAAATTTTGCTCCATTTCTGAATGATCTAGATATTTCAAAAGTTGTTCCTTTATCTCCAGCTAGATACTCACCAATCGAGACTTTTGCATCAAATGGTATACGGCCATAATTTCTGTAATAAAAGTTAAAATGTGCTACTACATTACTGTAATCAAGAGTCCCAAATCTTAGATCATAATCTCTTTTTTTCACATCGAATATTTCAAAACCCATTGCATAATTTTTATCTCTTTCAAAGTATAAATACTCTAAACCGTAGCCAGAAAACATTTCTTCTAAAATTCCAGCTGTAAACATTAGATGATTATTTTTGCGAGGCGTCAGATGATAATCTAACTGAGCTCTCCCAATGATGATTCTATCTTCAAAACTTCTGAGATACTCTTTTACGTCAGATCTAACCTGAGCAGGATAAGTATCTCTTGGTGGTACTGTAAGATCCTCAAAATTATCTTTTATCGAATATTTAATATTTGATGAAAAGAATAAGTTGTCTCTAATAATGTATTCGATATCATTTTGAGCAAGAATAGAATACTTAAAAAATCCCTCACGAGCTGCTAAAAATGGCCTAAAGGTTAATCTGGTTGAGGAATTTAAATTTCTTTGTTCAAGCCTTTCATAAATCAACTGAGAATCGTTTATATTAAGGTCTTCGTCTATTTCTGTGTACGCATCAAGACCGGCAATTTTATAGTCTGTTTTGAAAGGTTTTTTTATTCCACTATCTTTTTTAGCGCTCATAATAATATCTTCAATGTCATCGCCATTATTGAATTGAAATTGAGTAACCCTTAAACCTATGAAATCAGATGTTTCAAATATTTGATCCACACCTATACCATTTCCTTCTAGACCTCGGATTAATAAATCAAATCTATTGTCAGTATTAATATCTTGTTTTTCATAATCATAATTTCCGGTATCTTTTGTAGCATTCCTTTTGTATATAAATTTGAATGAAAAGTAATCATCTCTTTCATTTGAAATTGCAAAAGTAAGATTATCATTGTATTTGTACTCTACTGCTGTACTAATTCTCTTAGAAGGGTTTTTATTTTTGAAAGGTATTTTTTGATCTAGTCGTGTAGTGTCAGTTTCAAACTTTAAAAGTATTTTGTCATTTAGGGCATAAGATATACCAAAAAAAGGTGAAACATTTTCGTCCGAAAAATACCTTGATGTTTGAAACTGCCCACCATAACCAGTGTCATCTGATGGCCTTTCTGAAAAACTAGAACTTAAAATACTAAGTGGATTTTTAAAACTCCTTTTGGAGCCATTCAAATTTCCCCATGCCAATCCAAAATGCATATCAATATTATTGATGCCATAACTACCTACAATATATTCTGAACCGTAATAACCAGTGCCAGCTAAGTCATTTATACCTACTGCAATTGCAGGAAGAACACCTTCTTCTTTTAGCCTTAACTTCAGATTAAATCCTTTATCTTTATAATCTTTATTTATTGCTCCAGCCCAACCACCCTCTTGAATGTTCATATAAAAAAATGATGCTTCCAACCAAGAATATGGCGAGGAAGTAAATGTAATTTTTTGGTCAGGGCTTCCATCATAAATAGTGAAACCAAAGTTACCTTCATCATAGAATCGAGCTGAGGGTAAGTTAATAAGTCCTAAGCCGCCATGATTGTTATATGAATTATATTTAAAACTATCTGATAAAATATTATTTGAAGTCGACATCAAAAAGATTGAAGCTGCGCAAAAAATTTTTTTACATTTAAACATACAGATTAAACATACTTAGTTAAAAAATTTTATCAATCTTTTAAAACAGATAGAGACGCTAATGAAACTCCGATATTACCTAAAATAGCAGCGTATGCTTGAGCGGTTTGTGTTGCTACAAGAGCATTACCAGCCTTACGAGGAACAAATATAACTGAACCAGGATATATATCAATTTCACCCTTTCCTTGTGTCATAAATAAATTTCTAGCATTGTTAACTCTAATAGTCTCACCGTTAGGTTGAAGAACAAAAACAGCTTTATCATCTGCATTTTGAGCGAAACCACCCTTGAGATCTATATAATGTAGATAATCTTTATCCTCTTGAAACTTAACGGTTCCTTGACTTGAAACTTCACCATATATATAGACATGGTCTAACATCTCAGGGATTGTTATTTTATCTCCATCTTGTAATTGAATATCTAAATCGGAATTTGCTCTTAATTTGTCCAAATCAAATTCTGCGCTTACTCTTCCTGATACAGGCATTTCTTTTAATTCTTTCATAATGTCAATGACTCCAGATAAAGAGCTATCCTGAGTGCCAGAGTAATTTGATGAAATTGAATTTAAAAATGCAGAATATAATTCTGATATAGCCATTTCATTTATTTTTTCGGTGTTCAAATTTTCAAGAACTCCACCAAACGGGTAAGCTGTTTCTGTATAGCCACCAGCTTGATCAACTATTTCAAGGATGCCATCACCTTGATTTACAATATATGTTCCTGGATTTTCAACTGCACCAATTATTTCAACTTCTCTAAATGGAAATTCTCTAATTATGATTTTATCATTATCATTTGAAGCTATTTCTGAGAGTTCATTAATACTTTCAATAGCTATCTGAGCGACTGATGCGCCCGAGAGTCTAAAAAGTTTTATTTGAGATAAATCTGCTTTATTTGTTATTCCATTAGCAAATTGCAATGCAACATCAAGATTCTCTGTTAGTTTTAATTCATAAGTTCCTGACCTTCTAACACCACCAGATATTCTTACTAAATTAGAAACAGGCCTAACAAAAACAACATCTCCTGACCTTAGTCTTGAGCCAAAGCTTGAAGTTCCATATATAAAGGTTTCATATAGGTCCAACGATTCAATTACTTTCCCATTTCTAATTAAATCTATTGATCTAAATGATCCAATTTCAGATGGACCGCCAGCCATTGATAAAGCATGAAATAAATTAGAGTTACCATTTAATGTATAAGGCCCTGGATTAAATACATTACCAGCTACAATGATTTGTATATCTCTTACGTTAACAAGAGATATGTATGCATTTACTCCAATAAAAGCTGTGTTCACCTTGCTTTTTATAATCTCTGATGCTTCTTCCAATGGAAGTCCTGATACAAAGATCTTTCCAATCTCAGGTAAACTTATTGATCCATCTCTTTTGACTGGCAGACTTTCAATGGATGATCTTTGGCCGACTAGTTGAATCTCTAATACGTCACCATAATCAAGTGTATATGAGCCATCAAAATTTGGTTCATTAACAGGCATCAAAGTGGTTTGCATCATTGAAAATATCTTTATTCCAAACCTGTCAGAATCCTCAACTTCTTCTGGTTTATTAATAAATGATGATGGTCTCCTGTATTGTGGTTCTTCGCTATCTTCCCTCGATTGCTTTCTTTCAAGTAAGTCCTCTCTTACATCTTCAGGGAGACTTTCAAGAAAAGACTCGTCATATTCGTTACTCTGTGTAAGTGAATGAGGAGCACAAAGAATAACTGTTAAATAAATAATTAGGGTTTTGTTTTTTTTCATTTTTAGCTTAAATTAAACACATATTTTGTTTAATGATTATAAACTAAAATAAAGATATGAGTTGACTCAAAATCTAATTCTTTATTAAAAGGTTAAAGACCAGGAATTGTTAGGGAGTTAATGGATAGAATTGGTTCGATTAGATTTTCTACGGACTTATTTATTTCTTCATCTGTAAGAGTTTTCTTATTTGATTGAAAAATAAATCTATAACCTATCTTAATCTTATTATTTTTTTTATCTTCATAATAATCAAACATAAAAAAATCTTTTAAAAATTTTATTTCAGATTCTTCGATGCATTTATAAAGTTCGTATATGTCTACCTCATCTTCAATTGAAAAAGAAAAATCTCTGTAACTTGATGGATAGTCAGATACATCATGGTATCTTAAAAAATTGTTATTAATAATTTTTGAATAATCGAGGTGACTTACTTGAGAATATAAATCATTCAAATTTACTTCAAAGCCAATCATTGGAGTCTTTATTTTTGAGTCTACATTATCTCGACTAATATCTTGAACATATTCTTCAATATCAACTCCAATTCTTTTAAAAAGTTCTTTTAGATATTTTTTATCGAGCTTTTTTGAGAAGTCTTTATAACCAAGGCCTTGTCTTCCAGATATTATGAGGCCAAGTTTTTTTTCATAGTGAACGTTGTTATTTTTTAATGAATAAATATCTGATATTTCAAAAAATTTTAAAGATTCTTTTTGTCTTTTCTCGTTATAAACAACATTTTCTACTAAAGAAGGTAACAGTTCTGTTCTGAGGAATTTTCTTTTTGAATCAAGAGGGTTATCAACTTTGATTGAATGGCCAGCTTCAATAGAATTAAAAGGCATATTTATTACTTCACAAAAACCGTTCTCTATTAGAAAAGTTTTGATTTTATCTTCTTCGAAAGTACTATTGATTTTCTTAGGATTATGAATTTTTATAATTTGTTGATCTATATTGTCATATCCAATAACTCTTGCTATTTCTTCTGCTAAATCGTTCTGGTGATAAATATCGCTTCTATATGATGGAATAAAAACTTTTAATCCATCAATTTTAAATCCCAGTTTTGCTAAAATACTTTCATAGTCATTGTTTTCAATTTTTGTACCCAATATTTTATTGATCATATCCACATCACAATCAACGTA
>MDTD01092878.1_pt1 | contig 20454 bp, 17 predicted proteins | sample 811221 | NCBI WGS metagenome assembly MDTD01 (sample SAMN05326646, study PRJNA326480) | marine metagenome | isolation source: seawater | place: Pacific Ocean: South West | collected 2011
GGCATATAGATAATTTTACCAAGAGTCCATTAATTTCTGTGGCATGTATAGATGAGAAATTGTTACAGTCAGATCAGGTAAAAGGTAAATTGCAAATGCAAAATATGATTGCAAATTTAGCACATAACATTCGAACTCCAATGAGTGCAATCATAGGATATGCACAATTGCTTCAGAGAGATTTGGGTGGCAATGAAAAATATACGGAGAAAATTAATTTTATTTTTGATGGCGTGCAGAGAATAGAGAGAGTTATATCAAGTCTAATAAATTATGCAAACGAACCTGCAATTATAAACGAACCTGAATATTCCTTAAATAAATACATTGAACAAAAAACAATGATATGGTCTCAAGATTTTGGAAAAAAAATAAATTTAAAGTTTCAATCTAAACCTTCAATTGATGTAAAAACGACAATAAACAAACGAGGATTAGACTCAATACTTCAAAATTTAATATTAAATTCTTGTGAAGCAACTAACGAAAAAGAATTAGATATATGTATTGATGTAAGTAACAAAAATAATTCTATATATATTAAACTGACTGATTTTGGCGAAGGCATATCTAAAGAAAATTTAGAGAAATGCATGGAGCCATTTTTTACAACCCGTATTAATGGATTGGGTTTAGGTTTAAGTATTGTAGAAAATTTAGTCATGATTATGAACGGAACAATTAAAATCAAGAGCGATATAGGATCTGGTACTCAGGTAAAATTAAATTTTCCGGAATAAAATAATAGAGAAATAATATGGATTATAAACTTTTAATAGTAGATGATGATTATGCGATAAGATCTTTTTTAGAAGAAGCGTTGAAAGATGCAGGATATAATATTGAAAAGGCAGATAATGGCTTAGCTGCTTTGAAAATCTTAGAAAATAAAAAAATTGATTTAATTATTAGTGATTTAAAAATGCCTGAAATTGATGGGCTGCAATTATTATCAAAAGTCAAAGAAAAACATCAAGATACGGGTTTACTATTAATGTCAGCTTATGGAACTGTTGAGGATGCGGTGCAAGCCATGAAAATAGGTGCATTTGATTTTGTGACAAAACCATTTTCAATTACAGAAATAGAAACAAGAGTTAAAAGATTTTTTGAATTTCATGATTTAAAAACTGAGAATATTGAATTAAAGAAAAAAATATCAAGTGAAGAAAAATATACATCCTTAGTTGGAACTTCAGATAAAATGAAAGAGGTATATAGTCGCATAGAAATGGTCTCAAAAAGTGATGTCTCAGTCTTAGTTACGGGTGAAAGTGGTACAGGGAAAGAATTAGTGTCTCGTGAAATTCATAAAAATTCACTTAGATATAATAACCCTTATTTGCAAATAAATTGTGCTGCAATACCTGAAAATTTAGTTGAGAGTTCACTGTTTGGATACGAAAAAGGAGCTTTTACTGGGGCTTTAAAAACTACAAAAGGTGTTTTTCAAGAGGCTGATACAGGTTCATTACTCTTAGATGAAGTGACTGAGATACCAACGAGTATGCAGGCTAAATTACTTCGTGTTTTACAAGAAAAATCAGTTACAAAAGTTGGTAGTTATGAATCACAAAATATTGATGTAAGGATAATTTCTACATCTAACAGAAATGTACTAAAAATGGTTGAAGATAAAGATTTCCGAGAAGATCTTTTTTACCGCTTAAATGTTTTTCCAATTGAAATTCCATCTTTAAGGGAAAGAATGGAAGATTTACCATTATTAGTTGATCATTTTTTAACTAAATTTTCTTCCAAATATAACGTTGAAAAAAAAGTAATGTCATCCATCGCATTAGATAAATTATATAACCACGCGTGGCCTGGGAACGTAAGAGAATTGGTAAATGTAATTGAGAGATCTTTTTTATATGCGAATACGAATAATACTATATCAGATAAAAATATCACATTAGAAACTAATTCTTCTGCTTCAATTAAAATTCAGAGTAATTTTGATGGAGGTAGTTCGCTCGAAGAAATCGAGAAAAGAGCAATATTTGCAACGCTTCGTAAGACAAAAAATAATAGAACAAAAGCTTCAAAAATCTTAGATATTAGCGTACGTACACTTAGAAATAAACTAAATATTTATAAAGAAAATGATATGCTCCCATCTGAATTTATACTAGGTGAAGAACTTGGCGATAAATCTTAAGTATTTTTTAAAGAATATTTATTAATTATAATAGGAATATTTTTCCTTGTTAGGAAAAAAATAACCCTAAAACGGTAAAATATTTAACTCAAATATACCTTGAAAATACTCCTTAAAAGTTAAAAAACCGATAACAAGTGTTGTTTTGTTATTAATTTCATATAATGATTTACTTATGGCACAATATTTGTCATCATATTATTATTATGAAAATTTTTACAACATCATATTCAGATTTTTTAAAACGTTCTTTGGATATGCATACATCTCAAAATCAGGCAATCTCCGAAAATATAGAAAATATTAATACAGTAGATTATATTAGGAAAGATACAGATTTTTCTGAGCTTCTACCAGATATTAATCCATCAAATGGAGTCATTACCACTAATGAAAAACATATGACTAAATTACATTTTTCTGATAAAAACAAAAATAATCTAAGTGAAGATAAAGTTGATTTAACTAATGAAATGAGTGAATTGGCAATTAATCAGATTAACCACGATTTCAATGTTCGAGCAATGAGAAGAATGTATGAAGGAATAAGGTCGGCTATAAAAGGACAGTCGAAATAAGGAGTTACTATGGAATTAAAGGGAATTCTATCATCATTTCAAAACTCAGCTAGAGGTATGAGTTCACAAACTAGGAGATTGGAATTAGTATCAAGTAATATTGCAAATGCAGATAAAGTCGCTAAACCTGGCGAAGAGGTTTATAAAAAAAAGAAATTGGTTTCTAGAGAATTTGAGCCATATCAAAGAAAAATTAGAAATAATATTATTTCCATTAAAAAGTCAAATAACAAGCATATTGATAAATCAAAGCATTTTGAAAATAAGAGTGACCATCATAATTATACAATAGTTGAAGAAGGGAAATTACAAAAAGTATATGAACCATCACATCCATATGCTGATAAGGATGGCTATATTCGTAAACCTGATATTAACGTTGTTGAAGAGATGGTGAATTTGATGAGTTTAAGTAGGACTTATGAGGCTAATATAAAAACATTTAATTCAGCTAAAGAATTAGCTAAAAAAGCTCTGGATATATAGTTGAATATAAAATCAACATCAATAGCTTTACAAAATTACTTTAGTCAAAATGATATAAATAAAGCTTCTGATAAGGAAGCTGTACTTGGTAATTTTGACGATTCAAAAATAGAAAATATGAATCATTTTCGAATGGATTCACCACTAAATAAGAAAAAAGAACCTGATATGCTTTCAGAAGCAGAACAAGAATCTTTAAATTTATTGTTTACAGATAATTCATCAAGACTCAGAGAGCGATACCAATTAAGATTACATTCCAGTCCAATTGGTACCTTTTTAGATGTGAAAGGATAAAAAATGACAAATTTTGATAATTTAAAAAATATTTTACAATCAAATAAAGTTCAGCAAGATAATTTAGAGCAAAAGCCAAAATCAAATTCTAAGGAAAATTTTGGGAATATGGTTCACGATTATTTATCAAAAGTTAGTGAAGATGGTGCAGATGCAAAAGAAGAAACCCAAAAGGTTTTAGCTGATAAAAGTGAAAATGTACATGATGCTATGATAGCTTTAGAAGAGGCAAGTTTAAGTTTTCAAATGATGTTAGAGGTAAGAAATAAAATGCTTGAATCTTATCAAGAATTGAAAAGAACTCAGGTATAACTAAAATTTTAAAAAGAGGTTAATATGAGAGATTTATTTATTAGAATTGGATTATTATTACAGAACTATACTTTAGCTCAAAGATTTATTTTTGTATTCATAGGAATAACAATGTTATCATCGTTGATTGCAATATTATTCTGGGCAAATAGTACTAATTATGTTCCATTATATTCTGACTTGTCTCCTACAGAGTCAAATCGAATGATTGAAGATTTAAATAAGGAAGGAATTCCATATGAAATTAATTCAACAGGAACATCAATTGCAGTCCCTGATGATAAAGTAAATGCTTTAAGGTTAAAATTTAGTCGGGTTGAATATAGTGATCAAATTGACGGTTTTAATGTTTTTGATAAGTCTAACATAGGTATGACTACGTTTATGCAAAAGGTAAATTTGCAAAGAGCATTAGAAGGCGAATTAACAAAAACAATAAACCAAATGCAAGAGGTCAAGCAATCTAGAGTTCATCTTGTTATTCCTGAAAAGCGTTTATTTGAAGAATCTGATGCAGGTTCTGCATCCATAGTGTTGTATTTAGAGCCCAATTCATATCTATCAAAAAAACAAACAAGAGGTCTTGCTGTATTGGTTGCTAATAGTGTTGATGGAATAGAGATGGAGAGTGTAAGTATAATTGATGCTGAAGGTAATGTATTATTTGAAGAAAAAGTTGAAGAAGAAGAAAAATTAGCCGGATCAAATCAATGGGATGTAAAAGATAATGTTGAAGCAAATCTTAAGGATAAGGTTCAAACAATGTTGGATCAACTTTTAGGAGATGGAAATTCAAGTGTGCAGGTAGCTGTCGATATTAACTTTGATCAAACAGAACGAACATCGGAGATCTATGATTCAGAAAATCCATCTATTATTAGTGAAGAAAGAAATTCTGAGTCAGGAATGCGAGTTGATTCAACCAGTTATAATAACGAAAATGCAATAACAAATTATGAATTAAATAAGACAGTTGAACACTACGTTTCAGGCGCTGCAAAAATTGAAAGAATAACAGTAGCAGCTTTAGTAAATGGTAAATACGAAAATGTAGATAACAACGGAGAAATTATAAAAAAATATTTACCAAGAGATAACAGCGAGAAAAATGAAATTGCAGCATTAATTAAACAGACTATTGGTTTTGATAATTCAAGAGGTGATGAAGTTAAAGTTGCTAATCTAGAATTTGATCGATCAGAAGTTGAAAAAGCACAGTTATTTTTTGACGAATTAGAGAAAAAAGAATCTATAGATAAATGGGTATCAAGAATATTAATGATATTAGCTATTATGGCAATGATGTTTTTTGTTGTGAATTTAACACATTCATTACCAGGACCAGCAATAGTTGAATTAGAAGAAGCTGAGGCTACCCTTGGACTTGAAGCCCCAGAAGACATGCTTGCACTTTCTCAAGGGGGAGCTGATGAAGGCGAATATGAATCTGAACTTGACGATGCATCGATGCCAGAAATTCCACGACCTGAAGATCATATATCTACTTTATCTCTTGAAGCTGAAGCGAGATTAAAAGCTAAAGATATGATGACGGACGACATTAATAATTTTGTTGATGTACATCCAGGAAATGCAGCAAAATTAATCAGAACGTGGTTAGCTCAAGATAAACTTAAAAATATAAAAAATAAAGGATAGAGATGGTAAAAAGTATTGATGATTTGACATCTGTTCAGAAATCTGCAATTTTACTTATTTCATTAGGAGTTGATCATGCTTCTAAAGTATTTAATAATTTAAGTGACGATGATGTTGAAAAACTTACAATTGCGATGGCAAAATTAAAAGATATATCATCCGAATTAGTCAATGAGGTCATTAAAGAATATTATGATATGATGGTTGCAAGAAATTATGTTGAAGAAGGAGGGATGGGATATGCTTCTAGCGTACTTGAAGCTGCCATGGGTAAAGATAACGCAGATTCATTAATTAGAAAGATTAATGCTTCTTCTGAACTAAAAGATATGGCAGGAGGATTTGATCTTCTTGAAAAAGTGGAAGAAAATCAACTAATTAATTTTTTAAAAAATGAACATCCACAGACTGCTGCTTTAATTATAGCAAATTTAGAAAAAACTCAAGCGGCAAGTATATTGGAACAATTTGATGAAGGACTTCAAGGCGAAATTACATATAGATTAGCAATTATGGAAAAAACATCTCCAGAACTTATTCAAGATATTGATCAAGTTTTGACAGAACAGTTAGGAGGTATTTTTGGAGGAAGTCTCACGAAGGCAGGTGGTACAAATTCTGTAGCTGGAATATTAAATACAATAGGTAAAAAAGGAACAGAAAAAATAATGAATTTTATAAATGATAAAAATGCCACTTTAGCAAATGAGATTAACGCATTAATGTTTGTATTTGAAGATATTTTTAAATTACCCCAAGATACAATTAACAAAATATTTGGTAAAGCTAACGAAGTGGATGTTGATAATTTTTATGTAGCATGTAAAACTTTATCTGAAAAGGAAAAAGATATAGCGTTAGATGGAATGATGGGTAAGGGTTTAAAAATGGCGCAAGATGGCATTGCTGATCAGCCACCAATGCCAGCAAAAGATGTACATGAGGCACAAAATAAAATTGTTGCTATGGTTAAAGAAATGGAAGAAAATGGCGAAATAGTTATTCTAGCAAGTGGAGAGGAAATGGTATAATGGAAAATAACATTCACACATTTACTATTGGAAAACAAGTTACCAAATTTCATATTCCTGGTAATGGAGTAATTATAAATGGATTACCTGAAGTTGAAAAAAAACCAAAATTAACGGAAATAGAAATTTTAAACTCTAAAATTGAAATTTTGGAAACTGAGCTTCAAAAAGCAAGAGAGGATTCTTACAATGAAGGTTACGATGCCTGTAAAAGATCTTTAAGTGAGAATAATGAGAAAGAACTGAGCAATCAAATAAATTTGTTCTCAAAATTTAAATCTAATTTAGAAGATGGAATTAAAATTACTTTATCTAGAATTCATAGTCCCATTATGAAATTAAGTCAAGAGTTAACTCAGAAAATAATAGAAAGAGAATTAGATTGCTCAAAAGAGTGGCTTAATATGATTGAAAAGAAAATAGAAAGGTATTGCGAAGATTTTGCTAAAGAAATTTCAATAGATATCAAGGTAAATGGAAATTCAATTCCTAAAAATCAAGCATTTGAAAGAAAATCAGATAATAAAATAATAAAATTTATTATTGACGATAACCTCAAACCAGGAGAGTGTATAATTGAAACTGATAATAATATAATTGATGCAACCTTCAAAACGCAGATCCAAAATTTAATAAATGATTTATAAATATGTCTCAAATAATTGAATCATTACTCAAAAAAACTGATAGTATAAAACAGAAAAATACAACATCATTAGATGGGAAAGTATCAAAAGTAATAGGTTTAGTAATCGAGGCTACTGGACCTCAAAATGCTGTCGGGAGTTTATGTAATATACATTGTGATAGTGATAAAACAATCAGGGCTGAAATTGTAGGATTTAAAGAAGATAAAATTTTATTGATGCCCTTAGATGAAACAATCGGAATAATACCAGGAGCAAGAGTCAGCTCAAGCCCTCAACAGTTGACCGTAGATGTCGGAGAAGAATTAAAAGGTCGTGTTTTAGATGGATTAGGAAATCCTATTGATGATTTAGGTCAAATATCCTGTACAGAGAAATATCCAGTTTTTAATACACCTCCAGATCCGCTAAAAAGAATGAAAATTAACCAACAGTTATCTACAGGTATTCGTAGTATTGATGGATTAATTCCAATTGCAAATGGGCAAAGAGTTGGTATTTTCGCAGGCAGTGGTGTTGGTAAAAGTGTTACTATGGGAATGATAGCTAGAAATACTTCTGCCGATATAAATGTTATCGCACTCATTGGAGAAAGAGGAAGAGAGGTAAGAGAATTCATAGAAAACGATCTAGGTAGTGAAGGCATGAAAAGATCCATTGTAGTCGTTGCCACATCTGATCAAGCACCATACATAAGATTAAAAGCATCACTCACAGCCACTGCAATTGCAGAATATTTCAGAGATGGAGGAATGGATGTAATGTTAATGATGGATTCATTAACACGTGTCGCACAAGCTCAGCGTGAAGTTGGATTAGCAGTTGGTGAAGCTCCTACATCTAAAGGATATACTCCTTCTGTGTTTGCACTATTACCAAGGTTATTAGAAAGAACAGGTACAAATGAAATAGGAAGTATTACTGGACTATATTCTGTTCTTGTTGAAGGAGATGATTTATCGGATCCAGTAGCAGATTCAGCCAGATCAATTCTTGATGGTCATATAGTTTTATCAAGAGATCTTGCCAATAAAGGACATTATCCTGCGATTGATGTTTTAAAAAGTGTTAGTCGCTTGAAAACTGCAATATCAAAAGGAGATAGACTTCAGTATATTAATAAAATTATAGAATTGATGTCAGTTTATAGTGAATCAGAAGATTTAATTAATATTGGTGCTTATTCAAAAGGTAGTAATCCTAACATAGACTTATCGATAGAATTCATGCCATTAATTAATCAATTAATAAGACAAGAAATTGAAGAACAGACAAGTTTAGAGGAAACATTAGAAGTAATTGCTGCAATTTTTGAAAAAATTAATACAACTAATTAGTTTAATTTTTATAATCTAACAAATTATCCCTAAATTTGTTTCCTGTATATGGAACAAATGAAATATATTTTCACAACAATACTCTTACTTCTTATTTCTTGTCGAACATACGATGGTATTGATACGACAAAACCCTCTGCATATATTAATTCTCCGAAAAATGGCGTTTTAGTTTCAGATACATTAATAGTAAGTGCGATTGGTTCTGATGATGTTGGTATTGAATATATAGAACTATGGTTAAACCAAGAAAAAACCACCAAAAAAGATTATGAACCTCCTTTTGAGTTTATCTTAGATACTCATAGTTTATTAAATACTGATGAAGGTGAAACAATAGAGCTTTCGGTAAAAGCATATGATACTAGTGAAAACGAATCAGCTTTAAGTAGTTCAGTTAATGTTTATTTAGATAATTCAAATCCAACAAAAGTAATATTAAGTCCAATTATTGAAGAAAACGGTGTTTTGCAATTTAATTGGGATAAAAGTAATGATTTAGACTTCTATGCATATGTAATTACTGTTAATAATTCTCCATTTAATTTAATTGACACTATTTTTTCAATTAATTACACTCAAACACAAATTCAATATAACTACCAAGATACAGAATTTTTTGGGATTCGAGTAATAGATAAAGGTTTAAAGTCAACTCAAAGTAATTTAGTTCAGCCAGTCACTTTTGAATTTATTACTATTCAAAGCGGAACATTTTATTTTGGAGAAAATGATGAGTCAAAATTTGTAACCGAACCGTATCAAATAATGACTTCTGAAGTAACAAACATACAATATAGATCTTATTTAAGTGTTGCTAGAGAACTAAATGAAATCGACACTAGTAATATTTATCCATGGGTAATTGATAATGAAGGGAATGTTCTTTACGATCTAGAAAACGGATATATAAGTTGGAATGGAACTAATTTTGAAATTGATGGTACTCAAAATCCTCTATTACCTCATTATCCAGTAACAAACGTGAGTTATCACGGAGCGAGACATTTCGCAAATTTTTTTGGTTTTGATTTACCTTTGGAAATTAATTGGGAAAAAGCAGCAACAGTCAACGGTTTATTTGATTATCCATGGGGATCTGAGTTTGATGACGAAAATAATCCAATTAATGAAATAAGATCGTCCTATGCAAATTATTTTGAAAATGAAGATTTTAATGGATTGGCAGAACCTTATGAGCCAGGGGGAGAAAATAATGATTTTAACTCACCTGGACTAGCTCCTGTTAAATATTTAGAAGGAGAAATTGATGAATTTTGGTTTTTTTCTAAGTGCCCAAGTGAATGCCAGGGATTAAATCATATGTCTGGAAATGTTTGGGAATGGGTACGAAACGAAAATCCTGATAATTTTATTAACAATCAAATTGCTAAAGGTGGTTCTTGGAGGAGTCCAAAACAAGAATTAAGAGTATGGTCTCGAAAATATTTAGATCCAAGTGCAACAGGTGATCACGTTGGATTTAGATGTTCAAAATAAATTACTTTAGATAAACTAGTTTTTGCGTAATATTATAATCCTCAGTGATTAATTTCACAAAATATAAACCTGATGGAAACTTATTTGCATCCCAATTAAAGTAGTGAGAGCCAATTTCTAAAAATTTATTTTCTAATTGTTCAACTAGTTTCCCGTTGATATCGTAAACATTTAAAATTACGAAACGTTTTTCCTTTAATTCTATTTCAAACCTAGTATTAGAGTTAAATGGATTAGGAAATACCGGCTTAAAAATATTTTCAGCATGATTATTACTTTTCTTAATGTCACTGTTTTTATTTTCTCTAAAAAACATATTTTCAATTATATTAAATGTATTACTTGAAAAAGGAGCTAGTTCTACATTGCTGTATAGTTCATGTATAAGACCTGTCTCAATGTCATAGTATGTAAAATTCGGTATTTCATCACTAATTACATAGTTTTCTGTTTGAATAGAATTATCTTTTCCCATCACTGGAATATCGGTATATATACCATTCCAATATCTCGCACCAACTATTATATTATTATAATTTGCTAGAAGAATTCCATTCTCAGATATATTATTTGTAAAGGTTATATTTTTAATTAAATAAAATGATTGATTGATTGACTGACTAAATTCAAATTCAGGTATATCAATGATTTCATTTTTATATATATATTTGTTTTCAAACCTCATATCTAGCTGATTAATATCTTCTCCCCATGAGAAAGTATATGTACTATCATCAGGTAAGAAGTTTAAATTTATCCAATAACCCTTACCTTTTTTTAATGTATTTAGATTACCAGACCAATTATCATATATACCATCATTGTCAGTATCAATGTGAAATAGTCCAACTCCTTGTCCGATTATAAAAGTTGTGACATCTTTTATATAATCTGGTATTGCATCAAGAGTTGGTTTTTCATCTTCACCAATATATGAAATTAAGTTATTTCCCCATGTTAATTCATAGACATTGTTTTCGGGCGTTGGAACTGCATCTTCTACATTTAAATCAAAGTATACATCTTCAGTAATATTTATCCAGTAACCCTTACTTTTTTCTATTGATGTTAAATTTCCACTCCATGTATCCAGATTACCATCGTTATCTGTATCCGTATGAAATGATCCAATACCTTGTCCAATAATAAAATGAATATCATTTTGTTGATTTCCAAGGATTCCGCTAATAGAGTTATTTTGTGGTAGGCCAATAAAACTAATCAAATTATTACCACTTTCCAACGGAATTTCTATGTTAATAGTTTCTTGTTCTATGATTGTACTATATTTAATTCTATTTAAACAGGTATCATCTAATGTGAAGTTCTCTTTATAACACGTATAATAACGATCATATGGTAAAATACCAATTGTTTTACCTATATCATTATGAGATCCTTGTTGAGTATGAAGCCCTGAATAAATATTTGCTAAAGAGTCTGTAGAAATCCAAATGTCTTCAATTAATTCAACCAATAAAAGTCCTATGAGTGCATTTGAATTTCCACCTTGATAATTCCAATTAAAATGAATAGTTTCAATTCCGCTAATATAATATGCATTAAAATATTCAATACCTTCTCCATAAATATTGCACCCCATATTCAAACCATCACAGACATTACAATCATCAATATCATTTGATAAACAAAAAAAGTTGTCATTTTCATCATAATTATTATTGACATAATTTTCGTTTGACTCTGGAAAATGCTCAATATCATATTGTAATTGATCATTAAATTGTGAACATAATAGTATAGGATTACCACTCCCCAAGCCATCTCCGTCACTATCAAAATAGTATGTTTCAGGACCAGATTCAAAGCACCCGCATCCAACATCATTATTAAATCCATTACATATATTGCATTCATCAATATAATTTTCTATACAAAAGAAGTTATCGTTTATATCATCATTGTTAAAAACGTATTCATTGGTAACTTCTTCTGGACAAAATAAAAAGCCATTCCCTACTCCAAGACCGTCTCCGTCAGAATCAATATAATATAATTGTGAGCCTAGTCCATCACATATATCACAGTCATCAATATAATTACTTTGACAATAGATATTGTCATTAATATCTAAATTATTATTTACAAATCCTTCTGGTAAATAACTTTCACAAAATAGGTGTGGTTCCCCATTTCCTAAGCCATCTCCATCGTTATCAGAATAGTATATGCTTGGTCCTTCTTCTAAACATTGTCCAATTCTTATTTCCATTCTACTACGGAAAACGCCATTAAATTCTGGTACAATATATTCTCTATTAACTTGTATGTTGTTAATTTCTCTCATATTATAAATTTCATCATAATCTGAAAAATCACTATTGTATAGGTATAAAAATACATCATAGTTATCATTTAAAGATATAAATGGCCAAGAAACACGATAGTAGACATAACTTGGAACGTCTGCAATTTGTGTATGTATTTCCCAAGTCATAATATCTGTTAAACCAGGGTAAGCTCTAATATCTGAATCAAATTGTAGCCATTCACAAGTTACATTATTAATATCTGAAGTACCCCACCATTCAGGATGATAAAAATAAGTATCAACAAAGGGTGCCATACTCGATAAAGGAGGTAAGTTGATTTCATCTTCACCATAACGAAAGCCTATAGAAGCTGAATCACTAAGACCGACAGTTATTGTATCTGATAATCCATGACAAATACCTATTGTTCCATTTTGGTCATATATTCCACCATATGTCCCACCACATTCTGTATTATTCCAATTACAATCTAATTGTCCGCAAGACCATTCATTTAAAGCATTGCAGGTGTTACCGAAGTTATCAACACATTCAAAACTTTGAGGATACCATCCTAAGTCTCGAATCGCTATGGGTAATTCCCAATCGCTAAATTCTGTTCTACAAAAGCAAATGGTTATAAATAATATATGAATAATAGGTTTCATGATTGATAAAATTATGTTAAACTAATAAAAGTTTCATATGAAATTACAAATTACAAAAATTTAATAAAGTGAGGCTAATCAATTTATTAATGATTTATCTTGAAAAGTATTTCAGATTATATAATAATTTATATTTTATATCAGGAAATGGGAGTACACTACCATTCACTGATTGGGTAATTTTAAAGAAAAAAATCTCTTGAAATCGTACTATAGTTTTACCCATAAATTGCATTATCCGTGATGATAATCTAGTGTTAATTAGATGTTAATTGAAAATAATTTAATAAACCATTTTAATAAAATCTGATTCTGATATTATTTTAATACCGATTTTTCTTGCTTTTACTAATTTTGATCCTGAATTTTTTCCTGCAACAAGAAAATTTGTATTTTTACTGACTGAAGAGCTTACTTTTCCATTGTGTTTTTCTACAAGTTTCTTTGCTTCAGACCTTTTTATTTCCGTTAGTGACCCAGTAAAAACAAATATAATATTTTCGAGGTTATTGGATTTTTTTTCAATTTTACTTTCGAAGTTTAAACCATAAAAAATACAATTGTTAATTAAAGTTTTATTTTCTTTTGAAGTAAAAAAATCATGTAATGAATTAGCCATAACATCACCAATTTCATGAATTTTTACAAAATCATTAAAAGTTGCGTTAAATAGATTATTCAATGATTTAAAATTTTTTTCCAATAGTTTTGATGCTTGTTCTCCAACATTTTTTATTCCTAATCCATTAATAAATCTATAAAGATTTGTATTTTTGGATCTATTAATCGATTCAATAATGTTCTTTGCAGATTTATCACCTTGTCGATCTAAATATTTTATATCATTTATTTTTAACTTGAAGATATCAGAAAAGTTTTTCACTTTCTTTTTTTCAACCAATTGATTCACTAATTTTTCCCCAAACCCATCAATATTCATACAAGATTTTGATACAAAGTGATTTAGACGTCCTTTAATCTGATCTGGACATGAATAATTTTGACATCTTACTACAGATTCATTTTCTTTTCTAACAACTTTAAAGTTACATTTTGGGCAATTTTTTGGTATTTTGTATTTTTTTAAATTCGGACTTCTTTTTTCTAATATTACTTTAACTACTTCTGGTATTACTTCTCCTGCTCTCTGGATTATTACAGTATCACCTATTCTTATATCTTTTTTATCGATTTCATCTTGGTTATGCAATGTCGCATTTTTCACTATGACACCACCTATATTAACTGCTTCTAGCTGAGCGACGGGTGTAATGGCACCAGTTCTTCCAACACTGGAAATAATATTATTAATCACAGTTGTTACTTGTATTGATTTGAATTTTCCTGCAAATGCCCAACGCGGATTTTTTGATCTATTTCCAAGTGCTTGTTGTTTTTTTAAACAATTTACTTTGAATACAACACCGTCAATATCGTATTCTAAACTATTTCTAAGATTTTCAATTTTATTTTTATATTGAATTAAAAACTCACTTCCATAGCCTTTTTCGATTAAATTATTCACTGGGAAACCCCATATTGGAAGTTTCTGTAAAAATTCAAAATGATTGTCAAATTCATTACCCTTTATTACTCCGGCTGCGTAGCAGTTAATCTTCAAAGGTCTATTTGCCGCTATCTTAGGATCTAATTGTCTCAAACTGCCTGCTGCACAGTTTCTAGGGTTTGCAAAAGGTTGTTTTCCTTTTTTAAGTTGAGATTTATTTAATACTTTAAAATCTATATGATCAATAAAAACTTCGCCTCTAATTTCAGCTTTTTCTGGTGGTTTACTATCATTAAGCCTTAAAGGTATTGATTTTATAGATTTTAAATTTTGTGTGATATCTTCTCCCGTAATTCCATCTCCTCTAGTTGAACCTTTGGTAAAGATACCATTATCATATACTAATTCAACAGCTAAACCATCTAACTTAGGTTCACATATATATTCAATTTGATTGTCGGTATTTAAATTTTTCTTTATTTGTTTATTAAAATCAATAATTTCTTTGTCATCCATTGCATTTGCTAATGATAACATTGGAATAGAATGCTTAATAGTTTTAAACTTTTTAAGCGGGGTCGCTCCAACTCGTTGAGTTGGTGAATCTGGCGTAACTATAAACGGATGTTTTTCCTCCAATTCTATTAATTCTTTTAATAATTTATCATATTCACTGTCTGAGATAATCGGGCTGTCATACACATAATAATGTATATTATGTTCATTTATTTTCTTTCTTAATTCAGTTGCTTTTTTTGATATTTGCATTTTTTTTATTTCACAGAATTTTTATGAAGGATAGTGCTTGAAATGAATAAAGCAATTATTAATTTAACCTAATTCGAATTTTGTTTAATATAATTGAATAAATCATTTTTCAATTTAAGTGTATATTTATAATTAGAGTTCCAATTCTTCCATCTGCATGGTAGAATACCGATTCCAGAAGAAGACAAAAATGCCTCGTCCATATTGTTAATAGTGTCTCTATGGATTTTAGTTTCAATAGTTTCCATTCCATTTTTTTTTGCAATTTTTATTATCGTCTCCCTTACAATTCCTGGTAAAATTCCTAATTCTTTTTTAGGTGTTAATAACGTATTGTTTTTGACGAAAAAAATATTACGAATTGCACATTCTGTTATAATTCCTTGGTTATTGATAAAAACTGGTTCGTTTGCATTTAAATTTTTAGCCTCGATTTTTGCTATCACATTTCCTATATAACTCATTGATTTAATAGCGGGATGGAATCTAATTATGGGATAATCTTTTTCCTCAAGAAATATAACTTTTAGAGGTATGTTTTTGAATTCTTTAAATGGTCTAATAGTTATGTATATGGATGGTGAACTATTATGATTCCACGGTTCACTCTCAAGTTCACCTCTTGTTAAGATTAATTTTAAAAGCCCGTTTGAAATATTATTTACTTTTAAAACTTCACGTAATAACGTTGTGATTTTTTCTATAGATATATTATCATTTAATTGAATTGTTTTTATACCAATTTTTAATCTTTCGATGTGTTTTTCAATTGCAAATAACTTTTTATTAGTAAAACGAATTGTTTCAAAAATACCGTCTCCAAAGAGAAAACCAGAGTCGTTAAAAGAAACATTTGCTTTTGATTGTTTCATCATATCCCCATTAATATAAAATATTGGTTCCGACAAGTTAAAATACCTATTTATAAAAGTTCTAAAATTTTTGATTTGGTTTTAGTTTCAATCCATTCTTCTTCTGATTTTGAATCCCACACTATACCACCTCCTACTGGATATTCAATAGTATCGTTATCAACGGTTATTGTTCTTATTGCAATATTAAAATCCATGTCTCCATTTTTTTTTAAATATCCCATTGCACCAGTATAAATTCCACGGCTATAGTTTTCAATAGAGTCAATAATTTTCATCGCACTTTCTTTAGGTGCTCCAGTTATTGAACCACCAGGAAATAAAGCTTTGATGATCTCAATAAAATTTACTTTATTGTTTAATCGCCCACATACTTTTGTAACCATATGATGGACAGTTTCATAGGTTTGTACATCGTATAAGTTTTTTGTCTTAACAGTTCCAAATTCACATATTTTGCCAAGGTCATTTCTAAGGAGGTCAACAATCATTAAATGTTCAGCTTTATCTTTTTCACTATTGGATAATTCAAGTATATTTTTTTTTCGTTCAATCTCATTAGAGCCCTCTGGTCTTGTCCCTTTCATAGGGTATGTTGAAATTTTATTTGCTTTAACTTTTATAAATTCTTCGGGTGAGAAAGAACAAAATTGTTGATTTTTGATATCTAAATATATACCACGTCTTGGTTTGACCTTAAAACTCATTTTTGAATAAAATTCAAATGGATGACAATTTAGCTTATACTTTAAAGGATAAGTTTTATTTACTTGATAAACATTTCCATTTTCAAGTTCATATTTAATTTTTTCTATTGATTTAAAATATTCTTGTTTTGAGATGGAATTTGTTTTTTTTTCAATTAAATTTGATTTAGATAGGTTTACTGGTGAGAAATCTTTAAAAATTTCAATATTTAATGGGTTTCCAAACCAAAAATCCGGGATATTTTTTTTGCTGGTTTTAAAATTGATATGTGGATAGAGAACTTTTTTAAAGTCATATCCTAAATATCCAACTGCAGAGATATCATTTTTATCTTTTTGTTTTGACCATTGATTCAGTGTTTTCTGAAGAATTTTTAATGGTTTCCCCTCAACAATTTTGTTATTAATAAATATTTTATCTTTTTTGTAAAAAATTGTATTCTTAAATCCCCATATTCCTGCAATTAGACCATCATTACCATTAAAATTAATAACTGCGTCAGGATATCCTAATTGTGATATGGAATTATTTAAATCACTCATTTATCGGCGATTTTTTCAATGTATCAAATGAGGTATAATTAAAAATATCTATTGAAGGAATAGCATAGGAAAAAATACGGTGTTTTTTTATGGTTTTTTCAATGCCAAGTTTTTTTACCTTGGATAATAAAATTTTGTTTCTTTTTCCAGTAATACGTTTTTCGATATACGGGATTTCTGGTGATGTCCAGTTTAAATGCGTCGTGAAAAAATTTAAAAGTGATAAAATCACATCTTCATCCCAGTCAGGATTAAATTTATATTCTCTACTGTAAATTTTTCGACTTTTACTTTTTAATTTTGATTTTCCAGAAACTGCATCTAACATGTGTAATTCCGGGTATAACTTTTTATCTATTAATTCCTCTATAATTTTTGAATTAGAAAAATCTATAAATTCATTCCAATTATAATTGGTAAGTATATTACTCCAATTAATTGTATTCCTTTTGTAATGTTGTATTTTTAACCAAACAGAGTCTGCGTGTAACAAAATGCACTTGACAAAATTATCATTTGGAATAATAATTTCATGTAGCCAGCATAAAAATAATATTGTAGAAAATGGATACTTTTGTTTGAAATTTTCTGCAGATACTCCTGCTAATATATTTAAATTGCATGAAGATTTAAAACCATTCGGAATTTTGCCATTTAATGTAATTATATGACCGCCAATTGCTCTTCCTTGTGAGGGAAGTATATTTAAATCAACCCAAATTAAATTATTTTTATTTTTGATTCCTTCGTCAGTCAACCAAATATTTTCAAAATCATAGTAACCCTCTAATTTCCAATTTAAAAAATGATGCAAAAAGCTAGCACAAATTAAGCCATCGTAATCAGCAGATATTATGAATCTGTGATCGTTTTCTCCCAACCATGGAAATTTTTTTAGTATTTGTTTTTGATTAAAAATCATAATGAAAGATTAGTATATTGCTATATAAAATATGAGTTATTATTAATCAAAAATAAAGGAAATTTTATGAAAATTCGTCTACTATTATTAATATGTTTTTCTTCATATTCACAGTTGTTTGCTATTGGTGGCTTTGGGCTTAATTTAAATCAGGGTATTTATTCTGTACCTGAAACTTCTGATGATTTGATTGTGTTAGATCAGGATGTTGGAAATATAGTACATCATGGTTTAAATAATGGATATGGTTTAGGTGGATATTTATATGTTGATGCATTACCTTTTGTAGATATTGACTTAGAGGCTATACTTCACTTTTCTGAATACGAATATTCTTTTAAAAACCAGGTAATGGAAATTAATAATAAATCTTTAGCTTGGGCTGATTTTGCCTTTTATGGAACATTAAACAAAAAAATTATGAAATTAAGCATACCATTTATTGCAAAAGCAAAATTAAGTGCGGGATTTGGTTTAAATAATCATACCTCAACACCTATGATAAATCAGTCAATGTTTGAAGCGGTTTTAGGAGGTCCAGATAATTTATCTGACGGAGAACTAGATGTTGATGAATTTAGTGAATATTTAAAAGACAATGCAATATCATCTGCTGGTTTTCATTTACAGACAGGAATTCAATTTAAATTATTAATGTTAGATTCATTTATATTTTACAGACATATTTTTGTAGATGACTTGCTTACTGATATAAACAATTTTGGTAGCATAAATTTGAGATTAGGAATGGGATTTTAGTATTACTCAAAAACTAATTTAAGATATACAGGTAGATGATCGGACACTTGATTTTGATAGTAAGTTATGGTTTCTACTAATTTAATAGTATAGGCTTCAGTATATTGCGAATTGTAAAGGCTGTAAAGCTCATTGGAAATTAATATATGATCAATATGGCTTGGATAACTTGGAAATGAATAGTCTTGAACTTCAAAAAATTCATCAACAAATATATATGAATCACGATCATTAAGGAACGGTAAAAAAACATTTAAATTATCGGGATCATTTAAATTATCATTTAAATCGCCTAATAAAATTACCCGTTTGTTATTATAATAGTTATCTAAATAATTTTTTAGTAATATTACAGCATCTTTTCTGCGTTCAAATCCATCATTGCAACATTTAAGATGGTTATTAATTATTACAAAGTCTTTATAATTTACTTGACATTCCATTACTAAAGGAGATCTTGGTAAAAGATAAGATTGTGAAGTCAAGATTTCATATATATTTACGTTTTTTACATAGTTCGTATCCCATAAAAATGCCAAGTTAAGATTAGCGTATGCTGAGGAACTACGCATTCCATCATAGTGAAGATTATTAGAAATGATTTCTTGAAAATCTGACTCACTTCTTATTTCTTGAAGTGCTATTATTTGCGGCATCAACGAATCGATAATAGAGATTACCTTTGTATTCGTTGTTTGATGTTTGGGAAATTGTTCAATATTCCAAGTCATAATATCAAAAAAAACGACCGAATCTGGTGTGTTTATATTCGACCAATCTTCTTCGTTATTTAAGCTTTCATCACTTAAAGGTGTAATTTTTGTACAGCTAAAAACAAATAAGAAAATTAATATGTAAAAACTAAATTTAATGATATAAAATGATTTAGATTGCACAATGCATAATTTAATAATTCATATATTATATATTATAATTTTTCGAATAAAAAGATAATTACATGAGAAAACCAGTAATATTAATAACAGGCGCAAATGGTGAAATAGGGCATGGTTTAATCAAATATTTATCTAATATAAAGGATATGGAGATTCTTGCTTTAGACTTAGATAAATTATCAAAGAATATTCGTATTCATGTTTTGGATGAAATTAAAGGAGATATACTAGATAAAAAATTATTAGAAAGATTAAATACAGAATATGAAATTAGAGAAATATATCATCTGGCAGCATTGTTAAGTACGAGAGCTGAATTTTCACCGATAATTGCTCATGATGTAAATGTAAATGGAACTTTAAATTTATTAAATTTAGCCTTTGACCAGGCGCAATCTCATGGTAATAGCGTAAAATTCTTTTTTCCTAGTTCAATTGCAGTATACGGAATGAATTCACTAACGGAAAAAAATAATGCAGGGTCAATAATTGAGACTCAATATTTATCGCCAAAGACAATGTATGGTTGCA
>MDTD01047716.1_pt1 | contig 20453 bp, 18 predicted proteins | sample 811221 | NCBI WGS metagenome assembly MDTD01 (sample SAMN05326646, study PRJNA326480) | marine metagenome | isolation source: seawater | place: Pacific Ocean: South West | collected 2011
AAAATAAACAACGGCTGACATTTGCTGTCAGCCGTTGTCAAAGAGCGGGTGAACGGACTCGAACCGTCGACAATCACGTTGGCAACGGGGTGTTGTGGGTTGCAAGTAACGATTTATCAAATGGTTATACCGTGCGCAGAAAACGGGGCCGGATTCGGTGACATGGGGGCGAATTGCGTAAAGCCCAGTAGTAAAACAGGTTGCAAAATTTGGCGTCTGGGGCTACTGGGCCTGGTTTGGCACCATGGCCACGACGTTGGGCCGTGGGGCGTTCGGGTGGGTTCGGTGGCCATGGATGCCACCAAGCGTCTGGTAAGCCCGTGTGGCCAAACTCCACACACTCCCCATATCCGTGTTCAACGCAGCCGTTTCGGTAGCGATGCCACCCTGCCGGTGATCAAAATCACTGTGCACCTTCTTGCTGCGTAAAACCCAATCAAAATCCGCATATCCAATGAACAAAGCAACCCAATGTGAATGCTTCGGCATGCGTGTTACGTGTTTATTGAACCGAATTAAGCGAAATCATGCGTTTCAAAGACGAGGGAAACACGTCAAACCAGCGCAACAGTCTGCTGCGCCGCTACAAGCCTTACGGTGGATCAAGCCATTTACCATCTTTGCTTCGACGATATCCCTTACTAAGGACGTATTTGATTTCCCATGCATATGTTCGGTTTACGTGTTTGCCTCTACTGGACAGCCGAATCCTATCACCGCGAGCTATTGCGCGATTAAGGAATTTCGTATTATTAGCCCGTTGTGCCGCCTTACGTTGGGCTTTGGGCATTCCCTTGTATACAGAGTCTGGTACCCAGTGAGTTTTGGCTCTTGATTTTTCACCAACTCTCGCATAGTAGCCTTTGTAATCCGACCACAACGGGTTGGCCGCCTTCCGAAATGCAATACGAATATCAGAGAGATGAGTGTATTTACCAAGCACTGTTATTCCGGGCTTTGAATATCGATCGCGGTTTTTTATTGCATAAGCGTGTGATTTACTGATTTGCTTCCGCGCGGATTTGACGAGGCGATTAGTGATTGCCCGTGATCTTCGTGTTGATCGGACCCGTGTGGTACGACGGTTCGCAACCGTGCTTCGCCGTTTGGAGCCAACGCCAAGGCGACGACTGGAAGCAGTTCGTCGCCCAACTCTTGATTTTGCTACTCTCGACAAGCGTTTGGTGGTTCGCCGTGCGGGCTTGACTGCTTTTCGTCTTATTGTTGCGCGTTTTTGAGTTTTTGTCCGGCGACTACCTTTTGCCAACACGTCATGCGTGGCATGATTACTCATAACAAACGAAGCACACAACATTATCAGGAGTATCTTCTTCATATGTAATTACCGTGCGTTCGCGTACTTCCTGATACCGGCATATATTTTTAAGACTGTTTCGGGATGGTCATCGAACGCCAGAAGCAGCTTGCGGCCATCCTGGTTGGCTTGGTACTTGATCTTTTCCAGCTCAACCATTGGATTGTTTGCACTAGCGTATGAGGCGGCAGCTAGTTCATCGGAGATAGATCCGCCGGACTTACGAGCTTGGGCAATTGCCATTAGCGGCGCAAATGCTGATTTCATACCGACGGATGCTGCCTGATTCATCAGATCACCGGAAGACATAAGCTTCTGTGCAATTTTTGTACCAGTAGTTGGATCGACTTCAGTAAGTAGTCGTTTAGGATTCGACGAGTAAAACATAATTGTTTCGTCATTGAACGCACTTTCGTTGAGATTTGAAATATATAAGGCGCCCTTTAATTTCTCTTTATCGATCTCGCCCAAATCACCAGTATAAAGAGCTTTAAGAAGTCCAGGCTGATTGAATTGGCTGAAATTGAAGGGGCCTGACATGGTCGGCGCCTGTGATGGAGCAAAACCATGAGTCGGTTGGCCTGAAGCTACAGCTTCAGGTTCTTCAATTTCACTTAGCCACTCGGCAGCGGGTTGAAAACCAAGCGTCACAGAACGCTGTAGTAGTTTTGAGGCATGGTGATCATCTTCCGTAAGCAAAGGGTCTGCAAGATAGGCCATTGCCGGGGCCGATCCATAGTTTGCTGCGGTTGACAGCATACGTTTTGCATGTGTTGTGTATCCGTGAAAAAGTGCCGCACGTCCAAGAGCAAAAAGGAATCGTGGCTCATCGATGCGCCGTTCGGCAAAACTACGTGTTTCGCGTATGAGTTCTGCAATTGATTGCGGGTCAGTCGCGGCCAATACCTCGTCTGATGCTCCCAGTCGCTTTTGAGGTAAGTCAGGATCATCCGGATGCCCGGCCACTATATCGATCCACTCCTCATTCATCGCGTCAACTTCTGCTTGGGATAGAGGCTTCTCGTCTACTAAAAGTCGGCTCATATCAACATAGTCCCCCGATGCATCGTCAGACGATGACCGATTCTCTGGTGCGGCCAACTGCAAATAATTTGTGTGCTTGAGAACCAAAACGGTAAGCAAGCTGCATGTGATGCCGACACTAACGATGGCAAAAATTGTACTTATGTTCCAGTTTGTATTCTTTGAATCAGACATGTGATGATCCTAGTTTTGTCGTAGTTGTTGTGCCCTTAGTGCCAATCTTCGTTCGATTGCATTCTGCAGCGCTTCATTATCCTTGCGCAACTGTGCGATCTGTTCAGTTAACTCTTCGCGTCGCTTGATCGAAGCATGATCTTCCTTTTCTTTCATTTCATTGAGCTTTGCTTTTTTCGAGCTAATCTCCATAAACAAACGAGCAATCTCCTGTCTCTGCTTCTTTATTTCAGATTCGATTTCACTTCTTTCGCGACTGGTCACTCTGACGGCAGCATATGCTTTGTCAACATCACGTTGGATCGATTTCACCTGAGCCATCTTTTCTATGACGGATTGATTCAACTCCTCTAACTGGGTGCGCAGTTCTGCAAGCCGTTTTCGCTTCGATTCAAGCTTACTGTCGACATCGCCAAACAAGTACTCGCTGCTGGAAATTTTGTCAGGATCTGTTTCGTTGGTGCTTGTTGCACAGGCTGATAGAAGGATTGCACATGAGACAATCAACCACATTGCGGCATGTTTCGCTTCTGCATGAAGATTCACTTTTATTACCCTTGCTCAGGAGTTAATGCACTAACGCGGCTGTGCTGTTGTTCGTAGCTCTTTTGAATACCGAGTAATCTTCGATACTGCGCCAATCGCTGATCTCGCTTGCGATGCAGTTCGTCTCGCCGCACCTGGCATTCCTGTTCTGCTGCTGCGTTGTCACTTTGTTCTGGCGATGTGCGAATCGCTTCGGTATAAATCTCGATTTCCGCTTCGCTCATCTCAAGCTTCGTTTTGTTTTCCTTAATCTGTTCTTCGAGTTCTGCTTTTAGAGCCTTAGCTGACTGAGTAAACTTGACGTCTCGAGTTGCTTGCTGTTCCATTTGCGTGATCTTGTGGTTCTTTTCAACAAGATCCTTATCGAGTTCTGCGAGTTCATTTTCCTTGGCGTTGATTTCCGTTTCTGCTGCGTCGATCTCAGCGTCGAGATAATCCGATTCTTTGCGATACCTCTCGCGCCGCTTTTCGACTTCCTGTGTAATCACCTTGTCGGCGATGTAGGTGCCGGCGCCGACCGCAAGTGCCCATTTTTCAGCATCTTCATTGCCTGCTGCCTTCAATACACTGTAGGTAGCAGCGCCTGCACCAACACCTGCTACAGCGCTGGAGTCGGTTTTGCCATCGTTAAAGACCTTATTAAAGCCGCTTTTTACAGAACCCATTGTATCCTTGAATCCATCAGAAATGGATTGACCGTTTTCACAGCCAGGCAAAGCAAATAGTAGACCACCCGAAATGACTAGAACGTTTAAGCAAGTTTTTGATTTCAATCCTCAATCCTCTACTTTTGTTGTGTTACTTGTGGAAACGATTTGGACATAAACTTCTCGACAACACCTTCGATGCCACGAGGGTCTGTCGGTATATTCTTAAGAGCGTCAAGGGTTATAGAAGCGATTTGCTCGCGATCTTTGTATCCTTTTTGGTAGGCCATCGCGCGTTCTTTGGTCACAATACTCTGAACCTCTTTCGGTGCCTGTAAGGCGAGATTAACAATTGTGGAGATAGATCGTTTTACGATGATCATATTCTCGGCTACTTTGCGTTCATCTCGAAGGATAGATTCTTCCGCATCACGTTTTGCATCTTGCATTCTGGCTTCTACAAAGAAGCCGATGTCGCGTTTAGTGGCTCGTATTTCCGCTACTGTTCTCTCTGCAGCTCGCCATTCATCGGCGGCGCCGTGAAGCATCTGCGAAATGTGCTCCTGATCAACGGCCGGTTCCTGCACTATTGATGGTTCAGGTTGATGTGCGTCGACGGGTACATTGACATCTGGAGTTGACGCAGCGGTTTCGACATTTTCACCATCTCTCATCAACACAACTACGATCATTGCAGAAATTGCAAGTGAAGTTGTACCAGTGATGATTGGTGTCAAAGAGCGTTTTTTTTGCTTCGGTTGATCAGCTGTCTGAACGGGTGGTTCCGTGGGCTGCACAGGGTCGTTGGTTTGTGCCTGTTCTGGTTCACCGCGTCGCCTTCTGCTGATAATTGGTTGATCGCTCATGGCGTAAACTCCTTGCGCTCGAGGAGTGCAGCAACAATTTCCACAAGCACATTCTCCCAGTCTTCGGTGTATTTCCCATTCTCGCCTGCGGCAGACGCAACCCCTTTGAAAAAAGCATCTGTATTAGGTTCCAAGGGTTGCTCGCGATTTTGTGTACGTACACGAAGGGCTATTACACCGCGTTGTTCGCGTTGAACAGCCCAGTCTCGGATTGTCTGCTGAATAACTTGAGCTTCACGTGATTCTTCCGGGCTGATGACTTCAACACGGCCTTTGCCTTCGAAAGGCCCAACATCGCCGATTAGCAGGAACACCTGTCGCATTCTTGCTGGAGGTACCTTTGTAAATAGCGAAATGCCTCGCTTGACACCCGCGATTATGTTGACACTTGATGGACTTAGTTTGGAAACCTGAGAATATTGACGTAATCGACGCACTGACGCCGAATCATTACTGCGGGAAGCTGGGGTTAGCCATTTTGCCATCCAGTCAGTCACGGAACGGAACGAGGCTCCATTATCGTCTTCAGCTTGTAAGATGCGCTGAAGCTGGTTTTGATTCTCAGGAAAATGCTTGATTTTACTTTGATATACAACGATCCCGATTTTAATGTCATCGGAAAGACTGGGAAGCAGCAATGTGAGTTGTCGGAGTGCTTGTCGCAGTACATCCATTTGAGTCGTCATGCTACCGGAAACATCCATAACGACAACAAGCTCTAGCGGTCGTACTTTCAAGGACTCTTTGAGGGCATTTGCTTCTTGCTCGGATTTGTCAAGTTCATCCTGAAGCTCACTGTTTTGTTCTTCGACCTGCATCATCTGCTCGCGAGTTTCTTCCAGTTCTGCAGTTTGAGCTGCGGCCTCTACCCGGAGTTGCTCCGTATTAACCGCTTTGACTGTTTGCGCATTTACCTGAACTAAGAAAACAATCAGCAGTAAGACAAAGATCGCCATAGTGGCAAAAATTAGGTCGCTGAACGACTCATAGAAACTGGAGTCTTGTTGGCCTTCGACAAGTTTCATTCGGGCAGTTCCCGCTCTACGGAGGTATCTTCTTCATGTCTGCAATCATTCTGATTGATGGCCAGTTTGCGGAGTTGGGGCAAGACGTAAACCTCTGTTAATTCAGCCAAATGGGCAGAGTACCGCATGGCACTTGAATCGACAACGCTCGATAAAACTCGAAGTATGACGCCACCAATGACAGCCGCAAGAAGCGTTGTGATAAAGGCAGTACTCAGTCCGCCGAGGGCGCCTGTTTGTGGGTCAAACAGATCTCTCATTAGCTGTGCTGGATCGCCGCCTGCTCCTTGACGAATGTCTCGTGCGAGATCAGACATCATAATAATGAGGCCGACAATGGTTCCGATTAAGCCAAGTGTAATCAATACGCTTGCAAAAAGATTGACGGTCTTATTTCTGGCCGCCAGTCGAAAATGCAATATTTCAATTAAATTGTCCTGGCTGACATCGGTGTGCGTGAGGGCAATTTCGTAAAGATTGCTGATGTGTGACTGAAATATGCTCGGACTGGCTTTCTCAAAAAAATCATCAAAACTACTAACCTGTTCGAGTATGCGAACCTGCTCAGAGGCTAGCTGTTTTTGCCTGTCCAAAAACACGGCGTTCTTATAACCGAGCACCAGCATTACGACGCCAAGGCCCGCAATGACAATATACATGGCCTCGTCAATTAAGCTATTGCCATTGATTTCAATGAAATAACTTGCTGTGAGCAATATAGTTGTGCCGAGCAGCGTGATTGCCCAATATCGCCACTCAGCCAAACCGGAAACCGCTTCAAATTGTGCCGCGTAGCTGTCTACCAAAAGACCTAACTCCCCCAAACCGTTAACCTCAAGCCAGCCCAACTTGGCATATATATGATAGGCTTGTATAGATAAATTAAAATTATTTTTAGAGTACAGAACGCACAAGTGACTGTCAATACTTTTTTGAAATACAATTTTAAAAATACACAACTAAATGTATTTATGTATTAAGATATTTATATATTTATATATTTATATATTTATATATTTATATATTTATTTTATATACTGAGCAATGATATAGCGATGTTATAAACGGGGATACCCGAAACAACCTACGCGCAAATTGTCCACACACATAATCAAGTGTTCACTGCCCAATCCGGCAGCGCATTGACCGCCCCATTGACGTCGAGCAAGGCGGGATCGGTGTAGAAATTGGTGGTCAGTTCGATCCGACTATGCCGCATGGCAGCTTGGGCGACACGGGGATGGACACCGGCGACGGCCAGGTGAGTGCCGAAGGTGGTGCGGAGGGTATGGATGTCGACGACTCGGCCACGCACGTCATTCTTTGCAATCCCGGCGGCTTGGCAATCAGCATCAAAGACGCGAATACCGGGCGGGTTTTCGAACAGCAAAGCCTTGTATCCTTGCTTGCTGCGATGTTCCATGTGGTATTCGCTATCGATATAGATCGTGGCGATCCCTGGGCTTTGCTCACATCGCAACCGGACGTCCAAAAACAGGCATTATGTTCATTTGTAATGCTGCAAAACCAAATCTAACCAAAACAATTGCAGTAGATGGTCTCAGAGCAATCAACCTGTAGCAGTATCGAAAATGCAACGGCCATGTGGTTAATTTTCAAACCTTAACAGTGCCTGATTTAATTATTGTGTCTAATTCAAAGTGATCTGCAGCAGAATTTCCAGATATGCCAAAATTCATCGGTCTTTTACCAATACTATCTATGCCGTTTCCCAGTACGAAAATATTGTCATCTACCCGTATGTTTCGATCATGCATATCCGAAGGACTGACCTGTACCATTTGCAATTCGGGATATTCTGTTTTTGCATATTGTGCAATAGATATCAGCTTATCAACACTGTTTTTGGTTGTTATTAATATAATTTCTGAATCTTTATTTACGTGTCGTAAAAACAGATCAAAAAAGTCCTCGTTCAAATATCTATCAAAATAATGAAGCCTTTTACGTGTTGTTGCAATTACATTGCGCAATTTCATGTATGTTGTAAATGGGGTATTGGTTTCCAGTATTTCTGCTCCCCATTCTATCGGAATAGTCTCCAAAAGTTTAAATAATTGTTTTTTTCGTTTATCAAACAATTCCACATGAATGTCCCGGCCCATTTTCATGTTTATTTTTTCAGTGTGATTTACTAGCTTTATCATTTCCCCTACAACAAATACTGGAATTTTATTTATTTCTTGCGATTCTCTCCTGTAAAATAAATCCTGAGAGAATTTGGCATATTTAACTACATTGTCTTGCCATGCGCGAATCCCTGGCTCTACCAAGACAATTGCACATCGTAATTCAGACGCACTGATTTCACCTTTCTTTTGAAGCAATTCTTCTATAGGCTTAACCAGTAGTCCATACTCATATATAATTTCGTATCTTTGTTGCAACTTGTCGTTGTGCATGATATACCCCATTCTGGCAATCAATAACATTTGTCCTTCACGTCCATCTGGCAATGCATTTATGTTTCGTTGCATTTTCCTTTGTGAACTTAAGGCTGTTTTGGTTTTGAAAGGGTCTCTTTCAATTTTTTTATTGCCTGAATGGCAGAAGCCAATTCTGTTCGTATCTCATGTTTTTCGGTGTTGTAGTGACTAAAAGTGTTGAGAACAAGGTCACGGTATTGCTCGACTTCGGAAATCAGTTGACCATTAGAATTTTCTAGATCAGGCTTTATTGCGTTCCAGAAATCCTCTGAAGTGTATTTCTTTTGCTTTGCATGAAATCTGACTAATTTGCATTGCTTGTCGCAGTAGTTCCGGATGATCTTTTCAAAGGCGGATCGGGTATAGACAGCTGCGGCTTTATAGTCGGATGATTGTAGATGCGATTCGGCTTTATCCAGCAAATCATGATCATCGATGATATAGGGTATTTCATAGCCCTTATTGGTTGGCTGGGCATAAAACTCCATCGTCTTCCATCCAGACTGATGATCCAAGTAAGTTTTTGCGTATTCAAACCACGGCTTGTCGTAGGTGGTAATGAATATCTGATAATCGCTGAAATGCTCATCAAGGATTTTTAACAGTGGGAGACGGTTTGCAATATCGAGGCCAATGAAGATGTCGTCCAAAAAAAGAATCTTGTGATCGATGCCCTGTGGGTGCCGTTTGATCATACCGAGATAGATGGAAATGGCTATTGCAGAAAGGCGTGCTTCGTTCAGAAATAGATGTGGGTCCTGGATCTTTTTACCTGCGTAATCTACAGAAATATCCACCCGGGCATTCTCAAGACCGAGATAATCCTGCGTTGGACGAATCTGAGGGAAGGTCAGCCGGATATCAAGGTTATGCTCAAAGGCATCGAGAATCGGCTTGGCGTGCCTAAGTATATATTCGAGGCTTGCAGGCTTAAATATTTCACCGAAGGCATTGTTGAAGGTTTTCAAGGCGGCATTGACTGCCGAACGTTTCCGGTTGATGGGATAAGCGCGTCCGGTAGTTTTGGAAATTTCCTCATTCAGTTCCGTCCAAAGTTCGCCCAGTTCCTTCCCTCCAGTCAAGGAATATTTGAAATGGCGAAGAACTCCGTTCACCAACATATCAATAAGATTGATGCTGTCGCCTCTTTTTAGATGGTGAATATTCAGCATGTGCCTGTAGGTTAGAAAGCTTTTAAGTTTGTTTGCATCCCGGATCAGTGTGTCGGAATCTTCACCGTGATAATGGCCGGATGCGGCAGCATGATATTCTTTCTGAACACCAGTTTTTTCACTATTGGGCTTCAACGTAACCTTTATTTTTCCAGATCCCTGGTCGGATTCTTCAATGAAAATATTTTCCAGCGCCGTAAAATTGATCTCCTCTGCCGACGATTGGAAGAAATCCTTTAACGCATAATAGAGCGAGCTCTTGCCGCTACCATTTTCACCGTAAATGAATACATTTTTGCCTCCGAACTTCAGCTTATACGTGCCGAAGAATGCTTTGTAATTGGTGATTTCGACGGACTGTATTTTCATTTTCAGCTCTTACTTTTCAGGGCATCACGGATAATACGGACTTCTTCGACACTATCAAGGGTTTCGAGGTTATTGCGGACGGGGTGGTTGGGATCGTAAAGCCGCTCGAATTCGCTCAGGATCACAGCTAGGCGTCTCTCTTCGCTCATATCCTTTGTCAACGGTACCTGATTGCCCAGATGTTGCAAAATATCCTTACCAACCTTCTTTAGTTTTTCGGGAAAATAAAGTTCGAATACTAGCCCGTCGATGAGTTGCTCGTAGTAAGAGGCTGGAAGGGTTTGGCCTTCCCTCTTCAATATCTGAATATAGTCTACAATTAATTCCAAAACAGACATAATTTCATCTGCTGGCCGAATAACCGGCAAGCGATGCAAAAATGCTTTTTTATAACGGAATGTATCCCCACGAAGATCACCTCCTGCATAGAATGCTTTGAATGCAAAGGTAAGCAGGCGTGAATTAAGCAGAGCAGTAATATATTTAAGATGCTCTCCAGTTAGAATAAATGAAGTTGCTTCAGGATATATGCCGGAATCGTCCAGATAGAATGCCGAATCAAAAACAATTTCTGCATAAATAATCTTCTCCTTTTTGAATTCGGAAAAGTAGGCGATTTGGTCTTGAGTCTCAAACCACTTATTGCGTGTCTTCTTACGGCTTTTTACTTTTTGTCCAGTTTCGCTCAGACCAATTACTTCTCCTGTTTGGTATAGTTTTCGCCCGAATGACTCAAGATAAGATTTTACTGCGGGATAATCATCGATATTCAGTTTCAAAGCCGGGAATGTTGTTATCAACCATAAATCCGCAATATCCGCGTGATATCGTTTGATGTCACGGCCACGAAGGATGGGTTTGATTATTTCTGCGGATTTTGAATCTGCGAAAATCAGTTCATCCTTCTTTTTACCATCAATGATAAAAGCTTCGTTGAAACCGGTAAGGATGCCACGATAGATCGAAGCTTCCCAATTCTTGAGTGGAGTGCCAACTTCATCAATGCGTTTTTTGATCCGCGCCATTTGTGGGTTTACAATTACATAGGAACTTGAGTCAAATGAAGCGGAGCATTCACCTTGCTGCTCCAGCATCAACGTAAGAGATGTATGTTTTTGGTAACAGTTGGTCATATCCCAAACATGCATATTGACACAACCATCTCGATTGTGATTCTTATCTAGCGGAACGTTTGTATTACATTTTTCAAACAATATAATATTGGTGTATGTCGTTGCTTCTGAGAATATAGGTGAATCACCAAAATCAATTAACTGTTGTATCGCAGTTTTACATTCAAAGAATTTGCGAGTTTTCTCACCGTATTTAGCACGCATCCATTTGTTCGAAGTAATAAAGCAGAGAGCGGCATTATCGCGCAATATACGATATCCGCGTTCGTAAAACAGGCAATATATATCGCCTGTTTTGGAAAATGTTTCATACTTCTGAGATTCTAAATCTTTCTGAATTTGCTGGTTGCTTAAAGATTGGATCTGTACATATGGTGGATTACCGATGACAATGTCGAAGCCGCCTTTTTGCTTAAAAACATCGGAAAAGTTAAGTTTCCAGAGAAACCAGGGTTTTTCGCCAGAGGTTTTGTATTCTGCCAATTTAGCTAAAGAACCGGTCTTTTTCTGCTCGATCAGGGTCGCTTCAATAAGTTCCCATTCGATACGAGTGATTTCATTTCGGAGGTCCCGTTTTTCTTTCGGTGATGAGACATTAAAATATCGCTGATGTAGCTCTTCGAGCTGTTTGGCTTTCCTACGAGCTTCGTTGATCATGTCAAAAAGATCAGCAGCTTTGGCAGACTTTTCCTTCGCCAGTCTCTTTTTCTTATTCTCAATCTTTTGAATTGCCTTGCCTAGATGGTCTAGTTCCGTTTCATACTTCGCTTCCAGTTCTTTGTGACCGTCAAAGTGTGCAGCAAAGAAGTTGGTTTGTGCAGTTAGCTGTTTCTGTACCAGCTCTGCTTTTTCACGCTCAAGGTATTTATCTTCGTCCTGAATAAACGCCTCATCAAACAACTTCACCCCCTCGTATTCCTCGACCAGAGAGTTGCCTTGCATGATTTTGTAGTCGAGATTAGGTAGCGCATCGATAGATCTATAGTCGTCCTCATCTACCACCAACGAAAGCCAGAGGCGTAGGCGGGCGATATCGATGGCGGAGGGATCAAGGTCGACTCCATAGATACTGTGACCGATGGTGTGTTTTTTTAGATCATAGGGACGCAATCGTTTGGCTTCCGGTAGGTGCGGGGATAGTGCCTGGCGGGCATGCAGAATCTCATGCAGCATACCGACGGGGAAGGCCCCGGAACCGATGGCTGGGTCGCATATTTTAATATTGGCAAGTTTGTCATCAATCAGCTCGGCATGTGTACGAATGCTTACCGGCATCTTGAAGGTGTAGGCATCGGTCTCTTTGCCTTTTTCCAGAATGCGCTGGTCGTTTTCGATGGCAAAGATGCCTTTTCGCACCAATGTTTCGATAGCGGCTTTCGGAATCGCCGTCGCTGTATTATCTCCGACTTCACCATTTAGATAATGAATCAGCGATTCCTGGCACATGTAGTGAACAATTTCACGCGGAGTGTAGAAGGCCCCTTTGGATTTACGTTCGGTAATTTCGAGCATGTTCTCGAAAACCTTACCCAGCATTTCGGGATCGACCGCCACCTCTTTTTCCAGTGGTTCGTCTTCCTTGATGGTGAAATTGTAGCGGTCAAAGACATCTAGAATACCAGTGCCTTTGTCACCCACCTTGGTCTTTTCCCCATTGGAAAAGATGGTGTCGGGGATTTCCACCCGGATTTTCTGCCAGTCATAGTCTGCTTCAAACAGACCACCGTTCAGAAAGGGGATCTTGCAGTCGAACTTCTTGTAATAGCTCGGGTCAGACTGATCCTTACGATCACTAGCCAAAGCTTCGTAAAAAAGGTATTGCAGTTTTTCGACATAGTAATTTTGATCGTCTTGATTCGCATCCTCAAAAAGTTTCCGTAGAAAACAGCGCTCGCCTTTACCCCAATCGTCGCCGTCCTTAACACCTAACCAGCCTTTTTTCTGGAGGAAGTATAGAAAGACAATTTGTCCAAGCAGTTTTTTGGCAAACTTGGCGACGATCTGCTTGCGTTTTTCTTCATCGGTTTCCCGCTGGAAATAGGCCTGTTCTGGTAGTACTTCAGAAAGACGGACGAAGAGCCCTTTGTATTGCTCGAAGAACTCCTTGGTGACTTTTTCGATGGAGAAGGCTTTTTCAATCTCCTCCACCGTTGGATTAGCATAGTCCATCGCGAGCAGGTCAACCAGCTGTGCCTGGGCTGTGTGGCTTCTTTCGTGTTTACCGACCAGGAAAGAGTAGCGTTTGGCAGGAGTAAATTCTTTTTCAAGGTTCACTTTGCCGTGCTTTTCATCCAGCTTGGCAGTGTGCTCTATCTTTACATAAGAGAATCGCCAGTCTGCGCCGTTATCTTCTTTGGCGTAGAAGGCAATCAAAGCATGGTCCTTGTCGCCGAATGTCTGCATGCTGCGTACGGCAAAATTGCGCAGGGCGGTCCGGGCGCGATCGAGCTTGGAGAGCGATTTAACTTCAACCACATAGAGATCCATCTCGACTTCTTCCGGGTCGATGTATTTTCCGATGCGCCAGTATTGGTTGATGTGCTGTTTGAAAGCGTCCGACACCGTGTTGCCACTGTAATGATTATCCCGCGATTCCACATCATTCAGTAGGTTACGCAAAAAATGGGTGTAATTCTCGCGGTCGAATTTACTCTGGAAAAGTGTGCTGATCTGTTCAGCAGCCTGTTTTTTATTCATAACTCAAATTCCATTTTTGTAACCACAGTTAGACGCCGATGGACACGGATGTTCTTGTATTTGCATAGGCATTCACTAATCCGTGTTCATCTGTGGTTCTCTCGGTGATATACCGAAAGAATGATTTCCCGCTTATTGATCCGTTTATTTCGCCCTGATTCCTGTTTCTCAATCACCCGAATGTGTTTACGCAAGATGGCAAGCATTTCTAATGGATCGACAGTTTTCTCAAATTCCTTTTTCAGCGACTGAGCCACCTTTTTGGCTATGGAACCCTGCTTGATCATGTACCGAACACCGGTAAGGAATTCTTCATCAAGGTCGGTAAACTTTTTGCAATTTTTGAAGGCTGGATCTTTGAGGCGTGTTTCCACATACTTTATATTGGAGCGTCCGCCTTTCGCCTGCAGGATTGGGACGTCGCTCTGCATCGTATCCTGTTCGAATCGCTGTTTGTTGGTTTCGAGCAGATGGTAATAGTTTTCCGGAATAGCTGTGCGTTTTGTATCCGGTTCGCATTCGGCTAGCGATGCAGCCTCGAAGAAAGTAACTTCAGATGCCTTCCCATTCTGGTTCAGGTAGAACTTTTTCAGTTTGCCAATTCGGAAAAAAGTTAGCAGTTGCTCCTGTTCAAGGCCATCGGGTGTGGAACCGCTACGGGCTTTTTTCGGAAGGCGTTTGATCTTTTCGAAGAGATCGGGATCTTCATCACGCAACTTGCGCATCATGTCCAGATATTTAAGCTCGGAGTCGCCTTCGCCGTCTTCACCAGTGTAGGTACTTTTGCGGTTGAGGGTATCGAACAGCTCCTGGCTGCCGATCTCTTCACCGTCGGAGAGATATTTGGCATCTTCACCAAGGATATGATGGAACATCTGGATTTTATTGAGAATGTTGAGCTCCAAGCCAAGGTGTTCATCGGCCTGGGTGGTCGGGAAAAAGTTGAATATGTGAATATCACTAAACGCTGATCCCAGTCGGTTAACACGTCCGGCACGCTGCAAGACGCGGGTTGGGTTCCATGGGAGGTCATAGTTAACCAATGTGTTACTGCGATGTAGATTTATCCCCTCCGCCAGAATGTCGGTGGTGATCAGAATGCGGATTTCATCTTCTTGTTCTTTTTCGTTCGGATCGTAATTGGCGCGAATCATTTCTCGGGCAATAGAACTATTGTGAAGTTGTGGGGTTACTCCAAAGCGTCCGCCCTGGCTACTGAAGAAGAGCACCTTGCCTGCCCATTCTTTATTCAGCCGTATAAAAAGATAATCGCCGGTCTCCTTGGATTCGGTAAATACAACCAGTTTGTTTTTGCTTAGGATGGAATCCTTGTGCAGAAGTGAAACAAAACGATCCAGTTTTGGGTCTTCGGTGACGGGATCCCACAACTGTTTGAGTTCTCTCAGCAACTCCAGATCATGTGCCAGATCATCACGAAACTTATTGTTAAAATTATCCTGTTTGTACTTATGCGCTTTTTCCTCTTCGACCAGTTGTTCTAGCTTTTCAAAGTCATCGTTATCAAGCAGGTCATATACATCGACACTATTGCTGATATAGACTATTCCTTTGTCCAACATTTCAATAAAGCGCTCGGATGACTGAATGAAACGGTCCAATGTCTGGCGGAATGCAAAGAAGCTGCTTTCCAGACGTTTGATCAGGACGCCTTTCATAAAGGCTCCGATGTTGCGCTGCTGCTGACGTTCAAACTCGGTCAATTGCTTTTCGCCCACGTAATAGAGCAGTGGTGTGTAGCGCGCATAACGGAAATCCAGCAAAAGTTCGATGCTCTGATTAAATACCTGTTCAATAGCTCCATCAAAACAGTAAGTGATACGCTCGGGATCCTGAATTTCCGGGAAGACAAGCCCCTGGCTTTCTGTATCCTTCTTGAAGTAAGTCAAAACATCGGTTCGAGTACGGCGAACCATGACATGCTTGAGGACACGTTCTCTGATTTCTTTGGAAACTTCTTTGAGAGCCATCCGGTATTCGGGATCGGACTTATCCAGGTCTTTGTAGCGGCCTCGCAGCCCTTTGAAGAATTCTTCGAGGTTTGGAATGCCCGGAATGGTTGAGTTGCGAGACGCCTGAAACAGCTTCAACTGGGAAAATACATCATCGATCGTGTTGTTGATCGGTGTTGCCGTTAACAGAATCACTTTCTTACCTCGGCATATATCAAGCAGATCGGCATAAGCCTGGGTGTTCTCGTTACGAAAACGGTGGGCCTCATCGACAACAACATAATCGAAGCGATCGATTCCAAACTTAACTATGTGATTGAGTTTGCCGAGCGATTCCACCTTGGCGGCAACCTTGAAGTTGTGAAGGCTGGATTCCCAATAATGCTTCAGGACGGGCGGGCAAATGACGAGAATGCGCCCATGAACCTGCTGGAGAAGCTGGGCTGCAATAAATGTTTTCCCGAGCCCTACGACATCGGCCAGAAATACGCCGTTGTACTCTTCCAGTTTCTTAAGAGCCTGAATAACAGCCTGCTTCTGATATTGAAGATCCATAAATCCATCAGGCAAAAAACTGATGATAGAGTCCTGAAGGTTAATATCCTCCTGCATGTATTCATAAACGAGTTTCAGATAGAGTTCATAGGGTGTAATTTGATCATTGAGCCAGGTATTGTTCTGAACAGCATCTACAAAATCCTGCGACACATCGACCGATTGTGCCCAAAGTTCTTCAAACTGATTTTGAGCAAACTCAACATTGTGACGTTGGCGTAGCTCTACATTGAATTCTCGATTGGCAACCAAGCCGGAGTGAGAAAAATTACTAGAGCCAGTAACAACAAAACCATAATCGCGGTCATCGGGTGCAAATCGTCCTATATAAACCTTGGCGTGAATATTTTTGGTTGGAAACGCTCGGATCTCCAGTTTTCTACCGTTGCCCCCGCTTTGTCGGTCTGTTTCTGCATGATTACACTCGGTTTGGAGGAATTCAATAAAAGCCTTCAGACCGAGCTCAAGCTTGCTGTCTGTCTCTGAAGACTCCTCCACCTCTTGAACCAGATGCTCTTGGAATGTTCTCTTGGCATGACTATGTGATTCAAAGTCGAATACCGTCTGATTCTGAAACGAATCAATGATTTGGTAAGACTCATTGTCAATTCCAAGGCCTATCAAAATACGTGTTTTTTCGATGGGCGCAATCGACTCATGAAGCTGATAAAATCCACTGGCCCGAAAGTAACCCACCAAAACATCGAAGAGACGGGTGTCCTTGAGAGTAGCTTTGAAACGATCAAGCAACGTCGAGCCAGGCTCATTTGTGAAAAATGTTAAATCAGAGTGGCTCATGCGTCTTCCCTTGGGGTGCTTGCGGCATCACCCGATTTTATCCATCGGTCAATTTCTTCGCGGTCGAAGCGCCACTGGTTCCCAATCTTATTGCCCGGCACCTTTCCTTGCTGTGCCATCGTATATAGTTTGGTTCGCCCCATTTTGAGGTATTCCGCCAATTCATCAATTGTCAGCCATTTATCGTTTGCACTCATTCTCTAAACCTCTTGCAGATGATTTGGTTTTAATCGGCACAAAATGATAAAATATGATAACCAATTCCCGGTAATTTTGTAATCCCAATAATCGATTTTGGTAAATTCCATGCTTCCACTATCGCGCATAAAAAAAAGGCCCGACCTTTCCGAAGAAAAGTGCCGAGCCATTCCGGGGGCTGTGTTATGACAATCAATGTATCCGTCCTACCCGGCGATGTAAAGCCACCAATCCCCTCATCCCTTGAGAGCAAAATCCGGCAGCGCATTGACCGCCCCGTTGACGTCCAGCAAGGCGGGATCGGTGTAGAAGTTGGTGGTCAGTTCGATCCGACTGTGCCGCATGGCGGCTTGGGCGACGCGGGGATGGACACCGGCGACAGCCAGGTGGGTGCCGAAGGTGGTGCGGAGGGCGTGGATATCGACGACTCGGCCACGCGCGTCATTCTTTGCGATCCCGGCAGCGTGGCAGTCTGCGTCAAAGACGCGGATGCCGGGCGGGTTGTCGAACAGTAGTGTCATGTAGCCTTGTCAAACGAAGATCTTGACAACGAAGTCTATACTTCGAAAATAACATTATTGGCCACCCAAACCAATTGACAACCATATCGCTAAATAAACAAGATCATTGAAATGTAAAATTCAAACGGGGAACATAACTCATGATTGAACCACGATACGCAACGTTACAGACTCTCTTCGCAGACCGGGTATTCCGCATCCCACATTACCAACGCTTCTACAGCTGGCAATCAAAACAACGTGAAGATTTGTTTTCTGATCTCAAGAAGTTGTCAGATCGTGGTAATGACAACCACCACTTCATGGCCACAGTGGTCTGCCACCGCACAATGGAAGTAACACCCATCGGTGCAAAGGAATACCGACTCTATGACATCGTAGATGGTCAGCAAAGGCTAACAACACTTATACTTATTCTAAAATGTATTGAAGTGGCGTTGGAAGATGGTTCGGAGGAACGAACAGAGCTTGCGAAGACAATTGTCAAGCGAGATGGCAATTTGATCCTGCTCCAGACGAACAACGCCAATGAGCACATTTTCAACGCATTTCTTCGGGAAGGGAGTCGTCCCAATAAAGACGATATTAGAACCCATGCAGATCGAAATTTGCACTATGCAATCAATGAGTGCACTTCTTTCGTTCAGGAATGGGCGATTGAACGTGGTGACCCAATGTCCTTGCTTCGTCTAGTCCAGAACAAGCTTGGGTTCGTTATATACGACACCGAAGATAGCCGCGTCGTTTACAGCATTTTCGAAGTGCTGAACAGCCGCGGTCTCGCAGTCGATTGGCTGGATAAATGCAAAAGTGTGTTGATGGGTAAAGCCTTTGAACTAGCCGAGTCGGAGGAATCAGCAGAGGCGACAATTGGTACGCTACAGAACCTCTGGGGCAATATTTACCGCGAGATTGCAGATGTGTCTGTTTCCGGCCAAGAGATAGTTCGCGTAACAGCCACCCTTCATTACGGTCCCTATCAAGGCAAACCTCAAAAAGCGGAACAAGCATTAGAGTTACTCAGAGACGAATGTGACACTGCAGACAAACCTCGGCAAATCGCTGAAAAAATTTATGATGTAACAAAGAAACTTGTGGCACTTGAGAAGAACATCTTCCTTGGCCCGATGACCAAAGTTCTGCAGGCTCGCATCCTTGCCGTCGCCCTAGAATCTGCTGATTGCCTGACTGTGCGAGAGCGTGAAAAGGCACTTGCTCAGTGGGAATGCGTAACATTCCGGATTTTTGGGCTACATAACAAAGACGCTAGAACGAAAGTCGGTGACTACATCCGCTTGGCTGCAAAAATTGCCAATAAGGAAGATGGAGCATCGCGATACAGCGAGATCATGGGCGCGCTCCGTGAACTAGGCGACGATTATCCTATCTCAGATGCAGTGCAGGAAGGACTAGTGAATTCAGACTGCTATGATCGACCTGATTTGTGCCGTTACGTCCTCTGGCGGTACGAAGAGCATCTGGCACGACGTGCCGGTCGTGGTGCTACTGTTGACGAGCAAATTCGCCGTGATGTATGGCAACTTCGGGCGGTTGATTCAATTGAACACATTTTTCCACAAATACCCGAACGTGGCGGAGCTTGGGACGGAAAAATGCAACGCGGAGATGGCAAAGTCAAGGAGCATTGGCGACATGTTGGTCGTATCGGAAATTTAATCCTTTTGCCCATCTCACTCAACTGGGAAGCGAAACGTACATGCTTCGAAGACAAGAAAGCTGTCTATGAGCGTCACAATCTTAGGATGGTTCGTGAGATTTTAGAAGAAAACCAATGGACGCTTGCAGAAATCGAGGATCGCGAATCTAAGATTGTTGATTGGGCAATAGAGGAATGGGCAGATCAAAGAACAGACTAATCCAAGAAACCAATCAAGCGTGCCACTACGGACTCTAATCCGTATCTTGTACTACAGTGGCTAAGATTAACCCTCTACGGTAATTTCGCCTGACCGTACCAACGTATCAAAAATTTCAGGACTAAATGTTTTGGACGAAATTGGGAAATCTGAGATATAAAAACCGATTGTCCGAAGCTTTGCCCGAATGACTTTCTGTTTCTCACGAGGTGACCTTACTTTTTCGTGGAGTAACATACGAATTTGGGATGTCTCATTACTTGAGAATGATCTCCTGCCTTTCATCTTTTTTCCCTAACGTCTCCGCTTAGTTGTCTAGTCGCGGGACCTTGGCGAGCGGTGAAAGCCACAGACCCCGAAAGTATTTTACAAGCCGAATGTGCCGCTGCGAACGCTAGCCGCGTCTGGCAAGTGTAGCGGCTGGTTAGCGAGCACGCCAAGTGAGGCGGTAATACTTTGGCCGACTGTAAATGGCCCAAACAGTCACGACACCTAAAACTACTAAACCAACATTAGCTTCGGTTAACCCAGTAGCAACGGGTATTAGTCCGCACGCTAAGGCCCATGAAATTCGATCCTGTCGTGAATATACGACTTCCACACGTCGAGCAAAGCCAAAGTGGACCGCCATATAACGCGTGGCAATCACCAAAGCGATCGTCAGTATGACAAATGTTTGTGCATTGCCCATATAGCAGCTTTCTTGCTCGCTAACTTGTTATTAGATTTCGCAAAGACGGGAGAACATCCCCCATATTTCACTTCCATTTTCCACCCACAACATTACTTGTCAATGTTTTTATCTGCTAAGCCATGAATAAACCTGCCACAACTGACAATATCTGCGATATACCCTGCTTCCCTCAAAATCCAGCCTGTTTGAGCAGTAACCGCGCACAAAAAAGGCCGGGCCTTTCCGAAGAAAGTGCCGAGCCATTCCGGGGGCTGTGTTATGACATCCAATGTATCCGTCCTACCCGCCCATGTAAAGCCCCCCCAATCCCCTCATCCCTTAAGGGCAAAATCCGGCAGCGCATTAACCGCCCCATTGACGTCGAGCAGAGCTGGATCGGTGTAAAAGTTGGTGGTCAGTTCGATT
>MDTD01101670.1_pt1 | contig 20449 bp, 13 predicted proteins | sample 811221 | NCBI WGS metagenome assembly MDTD01 (sample SAMN05326646, study PRJNA326480) | marine metagenome | isolation source: seawater | place: Pacific Ocean: South West | collected 2011
ACAACTCGATCTCCAAGTGGTTTCAGATTAATGCTCATTATGCATGCCTCCTTAATTCTTAAATTTTAACTGATGCCTCTCATCAGTTTATAGATACGCAGTTTATTTAACGCAATCCTAAAAGAAAAAAGCAGGCCAATGAAAAATCAGACTTTTAATTTCAATTTGAAACGTGAAAAAAATCATACTTACTTTGATCTCAATTTTCTCTTATAAAGCGGATCAAGCACCCATTCAAATACTCTAAAAACCAGTTCCAATGCATCTTTAGGTGACTCTTTGAAACCCTAACAGAAAAGTTTTAAAAGCTAATAAATGAACACTATAAGCTCAAATTGATTAATAGAAGTGGCACATTTTGGAAGAGTAAAGTTAAATTCATAACGGTTTCATTTTGAAACTGGTCAAATATGTCTAATACAAAGATTTTTTTAGGCACACTAATTCATTTTTTATTCTGTATGTCAGGATTGCTTGTCCTGCAAAAAGTTTTTGTAGAGCCCCAACTATTGCCTCATAGTACGAGCTGGCTCTGGATAGCATTATGCGCAATCCTTATCCCAAGCTCATTAAAAATAACCAAAGATCAACTTAACTGGCATAAACATCATTGGATCCTTCTAGTAATCGTTCTGTTTCTGATCCCCTTTACACGTATCTCATCTCATGAAGTGTGGTATCTACCATCTATCTTATTATTCTCATTGAATCAATTATGTGGTCCCGCTATATGCGAAGAATTATATTTCAGGGCAAGATTCCATCAGCTAACAATTCAGTGTAAACACTCAATCCTTATCAGCTTATTCAACGGAATACTCTTTTCGAGTGCGCATGTAATCTTAAGAGGCCCTGGGATCTTACAATTTCTAACATTCATTCCTGGAATCATATTATGGAAAATTTACCGCAAAAGTCAGAACTTATGGACAGTAATACTGCTACATTGGCTTTTGAATACCAGTTTTTATGCAGTTTTCTACCGTTTAGAGCTAATTTTCCCAGATTTTTTTAAAAGGTTCTTGTTTAACGGGATTTGAAGTGCTACATTGACCCCAAAATTTTTGCTAACACGCATCACTAAAGGGCTTTCGAGCTTTATTAGTACAAAATAGATGCGATTTCAATTAAATTTGAAGGAGATGTCATGAACAAAAACGAATTGACCAAGCGTATAGCCGAAACTACTCCACTGAACCAAAAAGAAGCTGCTAGTGCAATTGATGCTTTTATCGATATTGTAAAGGATCAACTGGCTAGTGGTGAGAAAGTTCAGCTTGTAGGATTCGGAAGCTGGGAAGTTAAAGAGCGAGCTGCTCGCACAGGTGTTAATCCTCAAACTGGACAGAAGATCGAAATTAGTGCTACTAAGCTACCTAAATTCACTCCTGGAAAAGCTTTAAAGGATGTTGTAAACGTATAATTTACAAAACATTTGAAAAATGCCCGAGGTAACTCGGGCTTTTTTTAGTTTAAACCAAGAAAACTCTGCCATTGTTTTCTAGTTCTTAATCTCCCACCCCATGATTCAATGACAGCTTTTATCTCAAGATTACTATCTACTTGCTCATTTAAATAGCGCCGTATTTCTGCAGAAACATGCTCTTCTTCCTGATTCAGCCCAGAAATAATTCCTCTTATTCTAGATAAACAAGTATCTAGGTCAAACCAAACTGACTGCTGATGATTTATTACGCTCATCAAACAACTGCAAAAAGTCGCCAATTGATACTGATGCAAAAACTTTTGAATCCAGGATTCCACCAAACCATCGTTCAATTTTTCGCCTTGCAAACTTGATAACCACCAATCTCTAGTCTCATGAATAGCCATTGAAAACACTTCATTTTCATTCCATTTAAGTGTAGCAATATCTTTTTGATGAGAAATACAAAGATAAAAAAGTGATTTACATCGCTCTAATTTTTGAGCTGGAAAGCATGTCTCAAATAACTCTTCAATTGCGATTTGATTTCTCTCGAACCATCTTATTTGAGGTAGTGCCTTTACGAGCCAACCTTCACAACTACTTGGCAGGCATCCGAAGTGATTCAAATCATCAATCAAAGCACCTACTCGATAATAAAAAATCCATTCACTCAACAACAAGTTTAGAGCCTCTGAGCTTGAATTAATATGCGGCATAAGCTCAGGCTCAAGAATCTGACTGGGTATCTTCTGCTTGCAAAGGCAGACTCTTAAAAGGTCCATCAAATCCTCAGGGTATTTATCAACAGCACCTAATGCTGTTAAATCTAAGTAGCCATGATCCTCCTCATTCCCAATTTCCTCGGCTAGCCTTAAAGAATAGAGTGATTTTTGAAAACCTAAGGGTCTCAGGTCCAAAAAACTTTCGAGGGATTCAATATTTCTGAAATGTTCTAGCTCTATAACCCCTTCCTCAGTATCAATTTCATATAAAGCGACGGAGTCGGGACTTTTACTTAATTCTCCAATCAGGCGAATATTATGAGATTCAGTGGCGCTCCGAAACTGATCCAATGACCCACAAAACGTTACCCTAGGATTTCTTTGAGGAAGATTAGATATAGAGAATCTGTGGAAATTTAAGCCCCTCAAAAAACAGTTGAGAACTCTGAATTCAGGCAAAAGACTAAAAAGATTTTCAACAAACTCATCCAAAGATATCTGCTTATCTTGTGACATTAATTTTCACCGTATTGAAATTGCCGTAACTGCTTAATCTGATCATCAGATAAAGAATCTAACCTCTTCTGAATTTGACGGTTATGCATCAAATTATCACACATTTGGTAGCAATTCATTTTCTTAAAATAGGGATGACTTTTCTTCTCATGCAAAGCTAGATTTCTGAACTCATCATATTTTTCTGAGTGCCATGTCGAATTAAAAGAAGAATCATGAATATTTCCCATGGGATAATCTACCCCACGGCAACATGGAGCCACATCGCCAGCAGCAGTTATCCGCGCAAAATGCCAACCCATGTAACACGGAACCTCATCAACACTGTCTTCATCATATTGCATGGCGTCAGATGCTCTTAATCGCAATTCAAAACCATCTAAATTATCCCAGAGTATTTCAGGACTCAGCATATAAAATCGAGATTTCAGTTGTTCAATTTGCTCTAGAGCCCTACTTTTTTGCTTAGAGTCCAGTAACAAGCCCTGCGTATCAGGCATGGCATCGACCAAAGTAAAGTAAACAGAACTAGCTCCTAAATTACGACCAAGGTCACCCATCTTCGCGATTTCATGATAATTGTGACAATTAATCACGTTGAGAAGATGCAATGATGGGGAAAATTCTCCCGACCTCAAATGTTTGACCGAATCCAGAATTCTATAAAATTCACCAATTTTCGCCTTAGGATGAACCGCCAAATAGCTACTCTCCGAAGCCGCCCAAATACTCAATGCAACCTCATCCACCCGAGCTTCCTTAAGAAGATCCACCCAACGATCTAAAATAATTCCATTACTGGTAATAGCCAGCCAGATACCATGACTTTTAACGGCTTTGACAGCTCTTTCAAACTCTCGATACAGCAACGGCTCGCCGCCTCCCGTAAAACGAATCCTTTTCACTCCTTTACTAGCTAAATCGGCTACCATTGACTCAAAAGCATCAATTTCGATTTCTTCCTTATACCAAGCTTTCTCGGGTTTATTCTCCGAAGCCAACAAGGGTGAATAGGTCCAGCAGGCTATACAGTTTGTGTTGCAGCGATTGGTTAAGTCAATCACCACATGCCTAGGTCCTTCAAATACCTCTTCCCGCAGGATACCTGCTAAGTCCCTGTTATCAATGCAAAAGCGTGAATCCATTTATAAAGCCTGATTGGTCAGCTTCAAATAACCTCGGTAAGACTGCAAAAAACCTTGTTCCACAAGATTCAACTCTTCCAAGCGTTTGTGCATATGCTGATTACGGGCTATATCATCACAGCTTTTATAGCAACCACAACTAACGTCAGCATCGTTACCAATCAAAGAAAAGAACGCATCTTTCTTCTCATAAACCTGAGTTTTATTTCGAAAATACTTCTGCCTATCTGAAGACCATATCTCCTTGAAAGACTGATGATAAATATTACCGATCGGAATCCGATGAGATTTTAGGCATGAATTTACGTCTCCATCGGGCATAATTCGAGCAAATATATGACCAATATAACAGGGAAAGGACTCAATAATATTTTTGTCGTGTTCGCCCAAATTGGAATCAGAAGAAGACAAACGACGCATGAAGCGCTCGAACCCAAATAAAAGCACCTTATCGCGATAACGATTTCCGCGGGCCTCACTCCAAACCTTTTCACACTGCTCATAAAGCCAAGCTCGCTCATCTTCAAGAAGTAAAAGTTGATCCGTTTTACCAGGTATCGTGTCCACCAAGGTAAACTCCACACTTTCACAATCCGTGTCCACACAAAAATCCAACATGTTGTAAAAGTCTCGATAATTCAAACGTGAAATCACATGATAAACTTTACAGTAAGGCCGATCTGTCTTGATCGAATTCATGTAGGCTATCCCTTTTTTCACCTTGTGAAAATCTTTCGGGCCCTTGTTAGGGTGCGTGCGAGAGTAAGCTTCTGGGGTCCCGGCCCACATGCTCAATGTGAAATGATCAATTCCAAGATCCAGAATTCGTTTAATCTTCTCTTCCGTGCACATCCTTACAAAGTTGGTATTAACATACAGAGTCATATTCAGATCTTTAATCGTTTGCCATACATCGAAAATTTGCGGATGCATAGTGGGGTCGCCCCCACCGGCCATATAAATCTCCTTGGTACCAATCGCGGCCATATCTTTGAGAGAACGCTGAATAACATCTACAGGAATCGTGTCACGCTTCGAGGCTGGGTCAATCAATAAGTCTTCCAACATAGGAGAATTAGACCAGCAGGCAACGCAATCATTATTACATAGATTAGTCACGTCAAGCTGTACCAACTGCGGCCCAATGAAAGAATCGGTTTTCGATTTTATTCCGGCCATCCGCTTATAATCATCAAGCGTACTAATTAATTTTGTGGTTGGAGTATCTTCAAAACTTACTGACCTCGACTTAGCGAAGAAGAATTTCTTGAGGTTTTCGGCTTTCAAAAATACGAAACGCTGAGCCAGCTTTTTTTTTTGACCTATTCCTAGGTGATAAGCTTTTATGAGATTTTCTGCAGTTACGGTCCAATTAAAACGATCCAAAGACCTTTGGCGCGCATTATGTTGCAATTCCTCCTTGAGATCACCATCTCGAAGAATCCGAAGAACGCCACTGGCCAAAGCCCTAGAGTCACCCGGCCTAACCAGTAAACCGGCCTTACCATGATCGAGCATCTCACTTACCTCCCCAACCTCTGAAGCTACTATGGCTCGACCTGCAGCCATATATTCACAAATTTTCAGCGGAGATTTGGTGCGTACTTGAGGGGTGTCATCGAAAGCCGCCACACAGACGTCGCTAATCTTTAGAAAATAGGGAACTTTGTCGTGAGGCACAGACCCGGTAAAGATCACATCATCTTGCAAGCCTAATTCCTCAGCCTCTCGCATAAGGTTAAGAAAATTGGAACCGTTGCCAACAACAAAGAAAGTCGCCAGCAAACCCTCGTTTTTAAGTATTTTGGCCATCTGCAAAAATAAAGAACAATACTGAGCCCCATGCAATTGACCCAGATAGGTAATTACCGGATTTCTTAGATCATACTGACGTTCAATGATAGTGGTATCAAGGTCATCCGTCTCAAAACGTTTGGGGTCTCCCCCAACCGGAGCCTCAAACACATGAGTATGACTTTTTCCCATTTTCAAAGCTTTCTCCCAAAGAGACTTGGAAGCTACACTAATGGTATCAACGAGATAGGGTATGGACCTCTCAATACGATCAATATAGCGATACCAATAATGATCCCCTGGGCTCGAGTTTCGAAAGATCTCTGCCTCCCAATCATCCCAATCATAGTGAACAGGAGTACCAGTTACAGCACCAGCTATTATGGAAGGAATCGATACGTATGCAAAACACTTTTGGAAATGAATCACATCGGCCCAAGCCGCTAATTCAATCATACGCTTAGTCTTCATAATGAGAGTTCCTGCATGCCGAATCATCGGAATCGTCTTGAAAGAGAACTCCTGTCTCCTCTTCTCTATATCTGGTTCAGCATGCGGATTCTCCAAATGGTAAACTACGCGAACTTCATGACCCATCTTGGTGAATTCGTTGGCCAAATACGTTACTCGAACAGTCCACGGTTCGACCGGGCTATATATATCGTGAGGATGTACCATTAATATATTCATACTATTTCCCTATGCTGTCCTTAAGTCCGGGAGAAATCTTTGGAGGCCGTAGCGCTGTATCCATTGTTCCATCTCACCATTGAAATTAGTATTATCGCAGCTTTTGCAAAAATCGTCGATCAACCATCCGTCATTGAATAGCTCTTTGTTATTTGCACCATAGTTGATGTCGCGAGCGGAACTCCGATATTTCGAGTACTGCTCCGACCTCCAAAAGTCCTCAAAACCGCCTACATCCTTAGATTCACCCACAATCTTATCTCCACAACAAAAACTGTAATCTTCGCTAAGATCCATATATGAAAAATTCCAACCCACTAAACAGCGACGTTTTGAGTGAAAATAACCAGACCAATCTCCGGTATCATCTAGGTTGTTAATCTCCTCATCCATGTAGTCATCTATTTTGATCGTAAGCTGATCCTGATAATCTCGTAAAATTTTGAATTGCTCTCTAACCTGCTGTGCCTGTTCCGGGTTTAGACATAAATGGCGCGACCACTGACTCGGGTGCACCAACTTATACCAAACCGTGTCAAAGCCGTACTCAATCCCCGTGAAAGCCATATCAAGCACCTCATGATAATTATCTGAAGTAATAACATGTAGAAAAATAGTAAAAGGCTTAACAAACTCTTGACCAGTCTCTTGGATTAACTTTCGGCGCTTGTAATTTAAGTACTTAAAATTTTCATATAGTTTTTCATAACCCTTTTTGCTCATCATGGGGTGAGTGGCTTTATAAGAATCAAAGCTAACTCCTGAAACCGATACGGTGATATTGTCCACACCATTTTCAATGATTAGATCGACTAGCTTAGGTTTCAGAACTAATCCGTTGGTACTGAAGTTTAGACCTAGTCCACGCTTCTTAACCTCAACCACCAAATCTTCAAACATTGGATGAATCGTTGGCTCTCCTCCACCCACCAGCAAAATTTCCTCAACCATCAAATCCAAGGCATCATCAAGTGTTTCTCGTATTCGATCTAAGGATAGAAATGAATCTTTGTAAGCGGGCTCAGCCTTTTCTGGATCCCCTGGATTAATTGCAGAATGACGTCTACAGTAAACGCAATCTAAATTGCACCCATAACTAATATCAAACAGCATTCTTTTTGGCCCAATGAAAGTAGTATTACAAACAGCTCCTAAAGCCCTTAAAAAATCTGGAAACTCCTTTTTGGGAATAGGAACATCCAGAACATCAATCAGTTCCTCAATAGCATTACTCAACTGAACATTCTTGGGGAGTAGCTTTCGATATTTCGCTTTAAAGCTACTTTTGGAACTAGCAAATTTGTGAATTATCGAACGTGGCTTGGGATGCTTATCTTTGAAAAAAGGTAAAAATAAGTCCTTCAAATCCGTGCAAGAAGTGCCTGGACTATTCATCAGCCCTGACCCCCAAATGTCCTTTTGATCCCCTTGTAAACTCGGTAAATAAATCTGGATTGAATCGCATTTAGTTCACCCCGAAGCCTGTCCCGCTGATCAAGAAAATCTTGTCGTTCAGTCCGAAGAACAGTAACTTCAGATTCAAGCGCCGAAATCGTTTCTACTAGTTTACTATGTTCCGCACGCTCCTGCTTATGAAGCTCCTGCATACGCTCCAGCTCAGTCGTTATTTCTTGATTGGATTGCTCCAATACATTTCGATGCGTTTGCAAGCGTTCAAGCTCGTTTCTCAAATCTTCACCATCTTTAGTCTGAAGCTCGATTTGCTGTTTCTGCTCAACCAAGAATTCCATTAATTTTGAATGCTCTTCAGTTAGATGCTTTATCTCCGCTATATACTGTTTAGATTGTTCTCGACGGTGAGTCAATTCTTCCAATAAATCTTTTTTTTCAGCCTCAAGCTGTTTGCTAAATTGTACTAATTCGTCATGCTTTTCTGATAATTCAACCAGCTTTTCATGTTCATCTCGAGCAGTCTCGCACTCCTCTTTTAACTGTGCAATAACATTCTGCTGACTGTCACTGCGCGACTCAAGAAGACTGACGTACTCACCCAACTTATCAATCTCTTGTATTTGCTCATCACTGCGGGCCTCTAATACCAGTATATAATCACTAAGTTTCTGCAGTTCTGATGCCTGCGAGTCAAATTTTTCCTGCAATGAACGTAAATCTGCTATTCGAGCATTTAACTCTACCGCAGACTTCGAATTTACCTTTTCCAATTCCTCCATATAATCCACAGATTTCTGATGATCTGCCTCTATCTGTGCTCGAAGTTGGCGCTCTTTCATTAATAAAGCATTGGATTCCTCCAATTCCTTACTTCTTGCTCGCAAATTAGCTCTCTCTGTTTTAAGCAAACTACTTAAACGCTTCTGCTCCCGCTTTACATCATCCAGTTGGCGATTACGCTCTAATGCATAATCATTGGTTTTATGATGAGACTCAACAAGCTTAAGGTATCGCTCCAATAATTTTTGCTGCAACATTGGGTTTAAATCAGCCATTATGATTTCCCTGCAGACTTAAATCTCTATTTAATTGAGTATTATTCACAAAGCGAAACGCACAATCTTTACAGGGTTCAGGATACTCGCCATCCTTAAATCGTGCTCTACGAAATTTCTGCATAGAAGGCTGATTCCAAAGCTTAGAAAAACTACCATCATAGTTGCTTAAATTACCAAGACTAAAGCGATGTCCATGACCATGAAAAATAGCGGAGCAACATGCCATCATCTCGCCATTACTTAGTAAAAAGACCATATCTAGAGGTTGATTACAGGGCAGTTCATGCTTTAAGAAGTTCGGAAATTCAATATTCATGCTAAATTCTCGCTGCCATGTCTGTATATCAGTATACACCTGATGAAGATGTTTTAAGTGAAACAAACTCTCCTCTTTCCGCGAAAAGTCATACATTTTTTCCGGTAACAAATGAATTCTTGAAATCGCATAGTTTCTCAGGAAACTTAAAGTATCAGGTAGGTTGTCATGAGTCGCTTTATTCCAAACCAGATTCACTTCAACATTAAAGGGCCCTTGCCAAGCTTTATCACTCTTTGACAAGCTTTCTCGAAAACGAAACAAAGTATCCAACTGATTAACAAATTTTGAAAATGGAATTTTACGATGCTTTTCATATACATCTCCAACGCCATCCATACTCAGGATGATTGTATTGAATTGCTCCAGACAACTCTCATGCTTGTGCAGCAAAGTTCCATTGGTAATCATTGACATTTTAAGATGTTCATCTCGACGAAAAAAGTTTACTAATTGGCAGAAGTCAGGATGCAGTGTCGGCTCTCCGTATCCCCCAATAAGAAGCTCGCTAAAATAGGGCATTACCGACTCTAAGTTTTCAATCGTAGACTTTTGAAGAAAGCGCGGTGCGTTCAGTTTTTTATTCCAATAGGAGTGGCCACATGAGACACATTTCAGGTTGCAGCTATTTGTAAACTCTAATTGCAGCACCATTGGCTGAGATCGAAAAGTAGAACGCTTTAGGGTTCTTTCTAAAAAGTTCAACTGGCTATTGCGAAACGGCAGAGAACGCCTAAGCTGACTTAGAAAGTCTGGCAGATTCTTTATTTTGTGCCACCATGTCTTCATAAATATTACGGAAAATCTGCATTTTGCTCATCCCGAACAACTTGTCACGCTCAACTTCAGTCAAAAGCGTAATATGCTCCAAGAAGGAATCTCTCGATATTTTATTTAGCATAAAGTCGACATACAAACTTGTAGATTCTCGATATTGCACTTTAAACTTCCCTGATTGTGCATAAATGGCATCCTTGCCATCTACTATTATAGTAAAAATTTGTGAAATTCTGTTAACGCTTTCTATATGGAATATCGGTCAAAGCTGCAACAATCAATCAGTTACATCGAGCACAGAAATTAATAAATTTGAGTAAGACTGAACACAATTACTCTCTAATCCCATAAACTTCTTCAAGTCCAAGCTCTCGCCATGCATCGGGATGAAAAACATTCACGTCACCACTCCCCATACGAATACGACCCGCTCTACTGGAATACTGAACCGTCTGAATAAGCTCTCTCTTACGCCTTCCATCCACTGTATTGACTCTATAAAAACCCACTGTTAAGCCCGATAATGGCTTCCGATCAAGGATTTTATCCCCCTTCGGCAATGAGGAGTCCACTACGGTCTCCATATCAGCATACTGTACCCGTCTAAATGCCTCAGTGATTTGACCTATTTTTGGACCAGGTAGACAGGTTCGAAACTCTATCTTAATACTGTTATATGGCTTATCCAATTTTATAGATAGTAATAAGGGCTGATCTAAAGAATTATTGAAAACAAAATCTTGACCATTACCCAAAGCGACATCCAAACCAGGTTTCAAATGCTTAACTGTGGGTAAAAAATAAGCATGATTATGATGCGTCTGAACCTCTATTCCCAATTGAAGAACCATTTCATAAACCGACGAAGCGACTTTTTCCAATCCATAAAAATCATTCCAGTCAACTCCTTCCAAATTAAGGTACGGCGATTGAAAATCCGCAGGCCTAACCCCACTACTTGATATCCAAGCTAAAAAAGAAAATTTATCTCCAGGATTGAGAACTAGCTCCAATTCCTCAAGTAATAATTCTGACAATATCCAGTAAGCTCTCTCTTCTGGGTTCGTGCGAATATTCTTTTGAATAAGGAGAGTATCAAATTTAGCAATCTCTTGAATAATTTCTTCTTGGCTACCCCAACCACCGGCAATTGTAAATCGACCTTCGGTCTCACCTAACAGGAAATGCTGTAATGAATTGAAAATATTAGAAAAATCAGGAGTCCAACTTGTTTTTACAATCTGTCCTTCATTCAGCCGAAATTGGGGTGCCTCTCGCTGAGAAAACCGTCGCTTCAAACCTCGCATGGTTTTTTTGTGATTCAATCGATAAGAGAGTTCAAACTTGCTATTTTCATATGAAAGTAGAAAAAAATCTCGCACATGAGTAAACCAATTTCGACCACGAACTTTCTGGAGATAATTGTCTCGCAAAGTATCCGTATCAACCTCGATAAAATAGTCTCGGTCCAACTTTAGAGTTTCTAGTCGACCCATCACTTCTACAATCGCTTGTTTTCTTTCGAAAACGCGCAAGTTTTGCTTTGATAGTTCGACCAAGCGCTTAAAGTTAAATCCACTCACATCGCGTGATTTATAAAAGCTACCCGAAGGCAAGCCCTCCATTGCTAATCCATGCCCCATTACATAAAAAAAAGTAGTGAGCAGTATTACACATTGCAATAATATTAATTTCGCAAGAAAGTTTCGCATATTAGATTTTTATTTACTAACTGCCGCGAGGAATATGAGTTATCGAAAAACCACAGGAAATTGAGTACATAACCACTGCCAGTAAAAAGAATAGCCACTCAATCGCTGAAGTAAAACTATTTTGATAAAAAAAGATGCTGTTCCATAGATACCCTAAATTACTCCACCAAGTAATTAGTGCAAACCAGAAAAAGAAAGCAAGCAATATGCCAAGCAAAAGCTTACCACAGTAGACTTGTGCAAACCCTGGTAATATAAAATTCCACTTTTGGACCTGCGACCACATGGCCTCCATACGCTCTTTCTTAAAGTTTATTAGGCCTTTCTTACGTCTTATGGGACTTTCAAAACAACTACTACATAGGGGATCGCCGTTTAGAATTGACTGACAATTCCCACAGATTTTAGCATCACAAAAACGACAGGACGTAATAAAAATGTCCATCTTATCTCGCAAAAATAGCAACACACCGATGATTCCACCGCCCATTAGGAACCAAGCTAAAAATAGTAATAAATTGGCACTGAATTTACTCTCGTAAACTCCCGAGAAAAAAGTATTATGCCTGTCTAGGCCCTCCTGCAAAAATATGGGAGCGTAAATTGCTTCACTTTTTTTGGTGTGTTTTAAGTAACGGTCTACGCCTCCATAAGCGGATTGATCTTGGCGACCTATCCAACCTAAATAGTTACTTGCTGACTTCATCTCCCCTTTGAGTTCGTAAACTCTAGAAAGATTGTAAAGAACCTTATCATGAATAGGGTTCAAATTCAGAGCCTTAGTTAAATAAGGCAAAGCTGCATCCAAAGAGCCCTGCCTGGCGTGACAAATTCCCAAGTTATTTAAAGCTGCAAAATGATCGGGTTCCTCTTCCAGAACTTGCTGAAATCCTTGAATAGCCAGTTTCATCGAAGTTTCTGTATTCATTTGAATTAATGCAAGCTGAAAGCGAGCATCCACATCCATTGGATTACGCTTGAGTCGTTTATTATAATCTTTTTTTACTTCCTCAAAATTACCTTCCTGCATCTTTGCCCAAGCCGCAATCTGCTCCGTATTATTGACATAACCAACCTTGAATACAAATGGCAGAAAGATCAGCAAGAGAATACCTAACACAAATACAATTTGCTCAAAGTCATCCATAAACGTCCAAAGTATTATGGGTAGGAAAAGCACCAAACCGGTAGGAAATAAGATCAATAAAAAACCTACCAGAAAAGTCATGATAGGAATCGAGTAACTTCGCTGACCAAACAGCTCATCTACTAGATGCTTAAGTTCTGCTTGATTTTTGACAACAATCAACGCCGAAAAAAATAAAAGTACCAAGAAAACTGCCCAAAATATATTCAAGCCCATATCTGCCCAAAATACTTCGTTGTAGACAGGAATACTCATCAGCTTCATAAAAAAATCTTGAGAGTATTGAATGACTCCACCAGCCCCCGCTTGTTCAATAAGATTAGACTCAACAGTAGCCAAATCGCGACTGTATGGGTGAAATCTAAAACCGAATTTGATATATCCTCTAGCCAAATCTAAGTTGTCATTCAATAGAGCTTTATTGGCTAATTTAGAAGCATGAAGAGCATAAGGATTATAAATCTCCCAACCTCGCTTCAAGATAATGAATTCTGACTGTTCTATAAATCTTTCAGCCCATTGCAAGTCACCCAATCTAAGGGCCAACAAACCCAGTTTAAAGTGCCAATCAGAGTCATTTTTATGAGCCGTCACAGATTCAGTTTTATAATTAACCGCCTTCTGTTGACTTTCTTCAAGACTTGATTTTTCTAAAATCAACCCCAAGATATATTTACCTAGCATGTTTGTTGGATTCTCTATTGTCCAACTAATTAACAGCTGTCTCTTATCTTCGAGTAAACCTAATTTAGAATCTAGTTCAAATATAGACTTAAAGCTCGGCTGTGCTGATATAATTTCATTTTTTTCGCGCTCATATAGCTCAAATGAACTTTTGTGAAGCTTAATCCCCGCCATGTAGGACCCTGGGTTTAGCCTCATCTTGCTACCTTTAAGAGCTTTACTCAAATAGGGCTCTATGCGTTTTTTCAACGAATCCCGATTGCTCTTTTTAACGGCAGATTGCAACCATTTTGAAGCGGGCCCATAACTTTGCGCATTTAGCAAATACCGCCCCATGATGAAGTCATCCAACTTATCACCCTGATTCTGCTCTAAATGAATCTTTAAGCTCTTGAAAAAATTGGGCTGATCTACGTTCTCTAAAAACATACGATCTATTAGATCAAAGGTTCTATCTTCATCTACGTCGACCTTAAATTTTGATTCTAGATAAATAGCTCCTAGCTTACCTTCTGAAGCCGCTGATAGAAGAACATTGTTCAAATCCAGCTTAACGCCCTCATCAACCCGGTCATAAATAGCGCTCAGAGAAAAAATCAGCTCAGAAGAAACAAAATTATTAGTCATCAAGATGATGTATTCTTCTACTGCATAACGAACATCACCACTTTCGATAGCACGTTTAGCAACCTTAAGATGAGTTTTTTCAAAGCCTAGATTACGCTTCTCTTGAATCTCTTTTTGTTTTGCTCTACTAGCATGCGCTAGAAGAGAATCCGGCTCTAACTGTACCGCTGTTTCTAACGCCTGCTCAGCCAATTGAAGGTGTTCTAGAAATTTTTCTTCCGTGGGAGTCGCGTCTGCTAATTTGAGATATACTTCCCCAATTTGCATATAACACTGCGCAAACTTTGGATCCAGCTCCTGAGCCTGTAAAAAATTAAACAACGCCAAATCATACTCTTTATTCTGCATGTATTGGACGCCTTGATTAAAAAGTAATTCCGCATCTGCCGAAAGTGGGGAGTCAATTGGTAATGTTGGGTTTTTATGAACCGGCTCTGGCTCGTGAACTTCGGGAACCTCCTGAGGCTCGGGGTCCTTACTGAAAACTGCATTGAACTCATCTTCTGTTATTTCAGTACTAACTGATACATCTAAAGTTTCGGACTTGGGCTTAGGAACTTTTAAAACTGCATCAACAGGCTGGGCTTTCAAATTTTTTACATTTAACTTGTATTCTCTTCGAAGTCTCGGGTTTTTGGGCGCATAAACTAGCAGTTGATTGAGAACCTTACGCTGATTCAAGTATTGCTTTGAGCCCTTGTAGGTCAGGTTAAGGTACCAGAGGGTCTTTTTATGCTCAGGATATCTAGCCAGCACTTTCTTAAAATGTCTAATCGCATTTGAGTATCTAAGGTTTTTTTCAATAGATAAGGTTTTTAATGTCACCAATGCTGCGTGATAATGAGCTTTGTAATTTGCTGGAGCAATCGATAAAACTTTATTCCAGTACTTCAATGATTGTGGAAACTCGCCTTTCTTTTCGTGGACAAGAGCCAGGTACCTTAATGTAGTCAAATTGTTAGGCTTAAGAGACCGAACAATTGTTGTCCATTGATTGATCGCTCGATTTAAGTTTCCTTGGCGAGCATGCATAAGCCCCAAGTAAAATTTGACTACCGCAATTTGCTTTATTTTTAGGATTTCCTGCAGTTTGTTGATAGATTTATCGTAAAACCGAGGATCGGCTTTACCCCGATTAGCATAAGCACGAGCTAAAACATATTTTACCTTTAAATTTGATGGGTAAAGTTGCTGGCGCCTTTCTAAGGCTTTCAGTTTGGTCGCATTAGCGTCACAAACAATACTTGTAAGCGATAAACCAATAGTGAGTAAAAGTAGCTTATGTATTAGAGCGAGAAACTGCATAAAAGTGAGTTAAACAAAATGATTGGGTAATCAGGAGTCTGCGATCTCAAATAATACCTGACCCTTGTAAACTAACTCTGCATTACTAGCTAGAATTTTTTTTACAACCCCATCCATAGGTGCTTTTATTTGATTCATAACTTTCATTGCTTCCACAATACAAACCGTATCTCCACTTTTCACCCGATCACCTATACTAACGAATGGCTTTGCTTCGGGACTTGGTGTGCGATAAAAAGTACCAACCATTGGCGAAACTATAGTTTTTTTCTCTGCTTCAGGTTTACTAACTGATTGGTTGAGTTTGGTTTTCTTAGGACTTTCTTGGCTAGCAGCAGAATCCGATACTGTAACTCGGGGTTCACTTACCGAAACTACCTCTGTATTACGCGCAATATGAATCCGATCTTCACCATTGCTGAGGCTAATCTCGTCAATGCCATACTCGTCAGCCCATTGCATCAATTCTTTAGCTTGTTCGATCAAATCTTTCATAGTTTGCTCCCACCTTTTCAAGGATTCGACTATTTTCCCATTACGGAGCCGTTTTCACAAGAATCAGATTTTATCGAAGGTATCCATCCGTACCTTAGACTTCAATGGTACCAAATGGATAAAGGTTCGTCCGTGACTCAAGTGTACTTCTTGATTCTTGTTATCAAAATAACGAGTTTCAGAACCCAACTTTGATTTTCGCCATGTTCCTTCATGTGCCCGTCCCCTTACTACGATAAGAGCTGGACCCTCCCCAAAAACATCCATACCGGCATGCGTCTGATCATCAATCTTAGCATTTTCAAGCTTTTGAATAATTACATTACTTGTATGTAGAACTTGGCCCGAAAAAGCATCTAAATGTGGGTTTCCATTAATCAATCTGTGATAAGCACCAAATTCAGGCTTGTACATATACGAAACTGTGTATTTTTCGGTCATTGGAATGTGTATAGCTCGTATTTGATTTGCACCATAGGGAGACTCGATCCTCGAAAATCGGAGACCTTTGCGCGCATTTCCCAGAATTTTTCGATACCTGAATCCCAAATCTACCAACCTGTCCAAGGAGGTATAAAACTGATGGGGGTATGCCTGTTCCTCGCGCCTGACAAAAGCGTCATAACCTATTTCACTATCAATAGTACCTATCTGCAGCGTACTTCGCTTAATATTAGTACCTGGCTGCAGACCTTTGTGAATAATCAAGGGATCAAGATAATAAATTTGATCCAAATCTACCGAATGCAATTGGACTAATGGACCGATCAAATGAGATTTCAAAGGCGTCTGTCCAATTAAAGCCAAAAGCCTGGTTTCCTGAGCATTGTGGTTATATTCATAGACAACATCTGCCAAATCCAAACCTCCAGCAGCCACCGGAGAATTTGCTCCTGGTAGACAGAAAGCAAAGGCAGTACGCAAAATATTAGGCTTAACTTCCTTTTGAGGCCGAGGACTCAAATCTATTGGTAAATTATCATGACTAATAATCGGTGTTTTAGGCAGAGAATAATCAATTAAATCATCCTCACTCAATAGTTTTGAGTCCAAACTTTTAGAGATAACCAGTGTGGGATCTACCTCTATCAGCCGACTCATTATTAACTGCGCTTCGGTAATTCTGTCTTGATCAAAATGAACTCTTGCCAGCCAAAATGCTGCCGGTAAAAACTCTGGATAGTTTTCAACGACTGGTTTAAGTAATTTCTCTGCAATTCCCAAGCTAGTTTTCGTGCGTAAGTTGAAATGAAAATAGGCTTTTTTGAGAATATCTACTAATTCCCTTCCTGAAACGACGGCACCCGTTGATTTGTTTTCAAATTTTCTAAAATTCAATAGTTTTCCTGGACGCAAATGATAGTTTCGAGCATACAGATCTAACGGATGCAGTTTGGTAATAAAAACACTATAACTATGAACCTCCGAGTTTAGCTTGGTCAGTTTTTTTTCGAGAACTTGAAGAAGTGCTGTGTCTTTATGATAGTCACGACGATGCTCTTTAATCATATCCTTAGCGGATTGAAACAACTCCTGAGCTCGATAAAACTGAATCTTTGCTTGATCAATTTTCTCTTTCTTCAAAAATTGAGCTTCTCCCAAGTAGATCTCTCTTAAGCGATCACGATTTTTGCGTATTTTGATCAACAAGTATTGTAAGTCTTTGTATATATGACCCCTTGCTCTATCTGCTCTTGCCTTTGCATAATAATCCACTGGGTGAACATAATCTCGGGCAGTAACAGTCCACAGAAAAAGGATTGGTAGCATCGAAAGCAAGAAAGACTTAAGCATATCGCTTGTATCGTCTTACTTATTCTCTGGGCCAAGCCAATATAGTAAATCAAACTAAGATCTAGCCCTGAATACAACAATTATCATCAATTGAATCAAAGTTTTGTGCAGACTACTTAGAAGAGGCTTCGCTAGATTTTTGGGATTGTGCAGCGAGCTTAACTTCAGCAGCTGATTCTGGCGTCAAAATTCCTCCAGAAATAATTATCTTACTAGCTTCTTCTATTGTCAGGTCTAGCATTATCAGATCCTCGCGTGGAACTAACGCCAAAACTCCAGAAGTAGGGTTGGGCGTTGTGGGAATAAAAACCGAAACCAGATCACGTCCAGTTTTCTGATTAAATTCTGCTGTAGCTGGAGCAGATAAGAATCCAATAATCCATAGATCCTTTCTTGGGAACTCTAATAATACCGGATGCTTAAACACGCTTCGATCAGGTTCTAGAATCATCTCCAATACTTTTTTGAATATATGAAAGACTCTGTTGATACCTGGTATTCTGTTAAGTACAGTTTCGTACACCTTATACAGCTTGTTACCAAACCAGTTAGAGGTTATCAAACCTACGGTAAAAATTATTAAAACTGTGGTAAAAATCCCTACCCATCGAGCAAGTTCTAAGCCTGGGATTGCGTAACTGATAACAGCAGCACCTAGCCTGTCAATCATATCTGCCAGCCAATAAAACAAAAACAGAGTCAGAGAGGTAGGCACTGTGACCAGAATACCAGTAAAGAAAATTCTCTTGAGCGGTGTATGTTGTGACTTGTTTGCTTTACGCTTCATGATAAAAAAGTACCCGCTAGAGGATTCGAACCTCTGACCCACTGCTTAGAAGGCAGTTGCTCTATCCAGCTGAGCTAAGCGGGCAATTTAAGGTGCCAAGATAATGCCTGCCAAGAACCTTGTCAACAATGCACTAGCCATCATTAAGTTGATTATAAATTAGCCGTTGAAACTTTTGCATTAAAGTCGAACGTAATTTTTTCAAAGACATCGCCCAAGTCCTCAATCGAAAAAAATTAAGTAGCCGTCTAGAATTAGTCACTCATAATATTTAAAATCTGAAAATGTAAAATCATGCATAAGTGTTCAATGGAAATATATGCATATCTAATCAAGATGAGTTTGCTTGCAACTTTTTGGACACCATTGCGTATATAAGGGGAGAAATGCAGGAATTTGGAGTATACCATGCTATTTAATAAGCTGATTTGCTGGACTATAATCTTCGCTATGGCTTTCCCTATGCAGCTTTGCACAGTTTGGGCAAGTACCGATGTAAAAAGGGCAATGGATGAAAATAACGCCATTGCCGAGAATGTTACGCAGGGCTTGTCAAAAGTTATGGATTTGGGACATGAAGATCTGATCGTAGACGATAATGATTCTAACGATGACAACAATGACGACAGTGGCGATAATAACGACGACACTGGCAATGATGATTCCGGCGATAATAACGACGACACTGGCAATGATGACTCCGGCGATAATGACGGGGATAATAACGATAACAGTGGAGACAATAACGATTCGGACAACAATAACACCAACAATCCATCAGACATGGCCAGTATTTACGGTTGCCTTGTTGAATCCTTTCAAAATTATGGTGTCCGTGGTTGGTATATCGCTCGAATACAACAAAAAACATGGGATGGAGGGTCGGTTTCAACTAATCGTTATGCGATAAAGCACTCCGTTGACATAAACCACAATGATAGAGCACTCAAAACATTTCGCGTGTTCAATTCCTGCCAGTCAACTCTGGCCACTATGAGTCAAGGGGTCTATGAGGATATTATTGATGCTATTCGCCGTGATTTAGACGAACATGCGATGGGAATAACAGAAGAAGTCGATCGGGTAATTGAAGAATGGGAAACCCAAGGCTACCATGACCATATTCGAAAAACGAATACCCCTCCAAAGGTAATTTTCAATGCCACAAATCTTCAATCAGACCCTATGCCTCAGTATAATCTTCTCAAAGCTTTTGCTGACAAATCAAATATTAGAAGACGAAACCCTGATGCAGAAAAGCAACTAAAAGCTAAATCAGATAACAGTTTGCGTAATGGTTCAGCTTGGGTAGTAGCACTTCGAATACTCATCTCGCAAGCGTTTAAAGATGGTCATCAGCACGTCTCTGATGCTATCAGTGACCAAACCTATCGTGAAGTTACAAACTCTGAGAGTGCCCGCGATGAGGCTGCAGAGGCCCAGAAAAAAGAAAAACGTAAGGAAATGTGGGGCAATATTCTCAAAGTTGGCTTGGCAGTTGGCGGAGGAATCTTAGCTTGGAAATTGATAGACAATTTAAATTCCGATAACGAAGATGAGGATGATGACGACCGATTTGATGGCCCAATTATGCCACCTCCACCACCACCATGGATGATGCAACCCCCTTACGGTGGTTATCCAGGTGGCTACCCTGGGCAGTTCCCGCAGCAGCCCTATCCACCGGGTCAACAGTATCCACCACCTCCAATGCAACCACCTGTGGTGCCTCAACCACCACCTCAGCAAGGTCCGAATTTCGGGCGGTTACTAGTGGACATTAAAAGTAAGTTACAGTCAATTATTACATTGCAAAGGCAGTTGATTACTCAGTACATCAACCGCACCAATAGTAATATGACTGAAGCTGATAAAGATAATTTCAGACGAACTGTCGCTCAAATCGATGGATTGGTAAGGGAAGTTAATCCGATGATACAAATGATGGAGAATACACCTATACCTGGTAATCCCAATGATTTAGGAACAATCAATGGACTCCATCGTGAAGTACGCCAAATGATCGGCGAAGTTGAAC
>MDTD01063735.1_pt1 | contig 20448 bp, 18 predicted proteins | sample 811221 | NCBI WGS metagenome assembly MDTD01 (sample SAMN05326646, study PRJNA326480) | marine metagenome | isolation source: seawater | place: Pacific Ocean: South West | collected 2011
AAATATTTCCTTGAGCCGATGCGAAATGTACACGATGCCACGTCCCGAATCCCGCAACTCCCTGATAACGCCATGCAGCGCCTCGGTTTCGGTATCGGTCAGGGTGTCGGTGGGTTCATCCATGATGATGACCCGACTCTCGAAAGAGAGCGCCTTGGCGATTTCCACCATCTGCTGCTCACCGATGGACAGATCGCCCAGGCGTGTGCGTGATGAGCGGGAAACACCGAGCCGAGCCAGAAGCGCATCCGCCTGCTCGTACATTGCTTTCCAATGGATACGGCCCGCGAATCCTGATGGTTCGCGACCAAGGAAGATGTTTTCCGCTATGGAGAGTTCCGGGAGCAGATTCAGCTCCTGATGGATGATGGAGATACCAGCCTGCTGGGAATCACGAGGGCCAGCGAACTGTCGTTCCTTACCGAGGTAGGTGATGGTTCCGGCGTCACGTTGGTAGATGCCGGTCAGCACTTTCATGAGGGTCGATTTCCCCGCGCCATTCTCCCCGACAAGTGCCATGACGCGCCCAGCCTCGACCCGAAGATTGACGCGATCAAGCGCCTTGACGCCCGGAAAGGACTTTTCAATGCCGTCAAGCCTGAGCAGTTCCTCCATGACAGGTCTCCTAAAAGACAACGCCGGACTTGAGGGTCACATTGGCAAAAGGCGTGCACTCGCCGGTGCGCACAACGGCCAGGGATTTCTCGGTGTTGGCCTTGAATTCTTCATGGGGGATATAGGAAATCAACACTGGCTTGCCTCGTTCGTCAGCGATCGTTTCCAGAAAGACAAGCAGCTCCCGATGCAGTTCAGGGCTTTTCTCCTTGAACTCCTCGGCCATTTCAACGCCTTCGATTTCCAGCTCCGAAGCAATGGCCTTGACCGTTTCCATGAACGTGGGGATGCCACGAGTCACCGCCAGATCAATTCGCTGTGTCGAGCCTGGAATCGGCAGACCCGCATCGCAAACAGTGATCCCGTCACCATGGCCCATGGTGGAAACAATGTAGGATATGCCCGAGTTGATAAGTTTCGCTTTTTTCATGGAGTCGCTCCCTGACGCATGGCGCCCGTTACGTGATCAACTTTTTCCTGTCTAGCATACATCGAAACGTTTGCGCAAACGTTTCGATACGCGGCCATATCATGCTGAAAACCGCCACCATTTGTTCTCAGAACAACCGACAGAGATTTGCATATTACCTTGGCACATGTTGTGAGTTTATATCAACAAAAGACGACCATCACGCGGGAGAATATCCGCCACTGATGGAACAGAAGGAAAGAGAGCTGGTATGAAGGATGAAAAGGACTGTGCTCCGTCTGAACGAAACAACGGCAGGGTCAGGAATCCAGGCCCTGCTGCATCATCATTTTGAAAATGGTTTCCATGAATTTTCCGGAAACCACATCAGGCAGGGGGAAGACCGGCATGCCATCGGCCATGGAGCCGGTGTAGGCAAACCATATTTCGGCAGAAATCTTGGACAGAGCAGGCGTGAGCAACCGCTCCCACAGGTCCCCATCCTGAGAATGGTCCTGCGCAAAGGCGCGGCACTGGAGGGGGCGATGGTCAAAGAGCAAACACTGCCCTTCTTCCAGCAGCGGACAAACGGCCCCGGCTTCGGACAGACAGAACTCGTCCCCTTCGGCATTGGTCTGCATGGCCGAGGCTGTACGGCGTTCAGCCTGCGCCGTTTCCACGGCCCGCTCGATCAGGGCCAGTCTGTTTTTACAGGAGAGTTCGGTATTGATACGATGACTGATGTGGACAGCCTCGACCAGTGTCAAACGGACCGGCGTGGTACAGCAGGAGGCGTTGTCCAATCCGCAGGCCAACCCCTGACGCTTGGATCCGACCTGTTCCTCCAGTCGTTCCACCAATTCGCAATAATCATTGAAAAACGGGGCAAGGTCCACCAGCCGCTTGAACTCCAGCGAAGGCTCACGAACACTGAGCATGCCGGACTTCTTGCCGTACTTTCGCACTGTGCGCCACTGCACGAAGTTGGCCGGTTTGCTTTTCAGTTTTTTCAGGGCCTTGCCTGCAAGTTTGTGGCCCAATCCGCGACGCAGCAGGTAGGCATTGAGCACGGTGCCGGTCCGACCGATGCCGTGCCGACAGTGGATGAGCACTTTCTTTCCCAGATAAATGGCTTCGTCCAGCCATTCGAGGGCTTTCTCCAGCTCGATGAGTCCGGGCGCTTCTTCATCCTCCAAGGGAAGATAGTGGACTTCAAAACCGGCATCCTCTTCAATCTCATGCAAGTCACAAAACTCACCGCAGAGATTGAGGATGGCATCCACCCCTTCAGCCCGGATGGCATCGAGCTGCGGATGGCTCATGGGGGCATGCCCCACGCCAAGCTGCTCGGTCACCCAGGTCACCTGGTACGGGGTGCTCTTTTTTTTAGTCTTTTTCCAACCGAACATCTTTGTGCTCCGCTGCGTCCATGAACCGTTGCACTTCCTGATCCACCTGCTCCTCGTTCTGCATGCTCATGTCCATGAGTCGCGTCACAGCCATCAGGTAACCAAGTCGGGCCAACAGTCTGCGTGTGGTGTTCTCGTCTATTCTGGCGACCTTTGCATCGATCATGTCGCCCCGTGTACCCGTTTCAAAGCCATACTCATCCAGAACCTTGCGGATGAACTGCAAACGCAGCAGGCGCTGATCAAAACCGGCCCCGCCACCCTTGAAACGGAAATTGATATAGTTACGACCGGCATCCGGCCCGCAGATGGTATCAACCACTGAGAAGTGATAGCCGAACCGAATCATCAGATGGAGGTAATCCTCGGAGATCAGGCCGTAGCTCGCCAACAGCTTGGAATCAAAGCTGAAGATGCCGCCTGCCATCTTGTCAAAGGTCTCCCAGTCCATGTGGGTCAGCTTCTCGGGCCACTTGACCCGCGAATCCGCCAAACCGTACCAGAGCGCCCACATGGGACGACTTTTGATATCCTGCGGCGAAACCAGCTTGTTCTTTTCACACCCGTCGAACAGCCCCTTGCCCAGATCGAGCAGGTACATGACCAGCGGCAGATCGGTCTTGAGCCGTTTGGCTGCGTACATGCCACGCCCACGCTTATCGACGATGGAGAACATCTCGCCCACAGCCTTCTCGTGGCAAAAACGCACGACATCATGCAGCGAGCGGCACCCCTCGGGATTGAAATTATCACCCTCGGGATCAGTGAGATTGAGTTTGACCGTATAGGGAACGACCTTCTCGTATTGCTTGATGACCCGCTGTGGAATGAATTTCTCGCCCCGGGCACGGGTCAGAATCGCCTCGACGCAGCCATCGTAGATGGCACCGCCGGTTCCATCGACAGTCACCACCTGTCCGGCTTCAAGCTCCTGATCCAGTTGGCCGACCAAAACCGGCACACCGATCTCGCGGGCCACTGATGCAAAGTGGCTTGCCCGACTGCCGGTGGTCGAGATCACCGCGCTCATTTTGGAAATGAATGTCAGCAAAGAGGGTTTCAGGGACGGAGTGACGACAACGGCTCCCTCGGGTATCCGGGCAATGGATTCACCGGTGGGAGCAAAGTAGACTTCACCGCAACCAACGCCGGTGGAGGCTCGTTCAAGACCATCCTGCATGGGCTTGACTTCCAGCGGCTCATAGGTGGTCTCAGCCTCTTCTCGTTCAGCCTGAAGTGGCCTGGTCTGCAAAATATACAGCTCGCCGGTGACATCCTCGGCCCACTCGATATCCTGCGGTTTACCGAACTCCTCTTCCAGACGCATGGCCAGACGACCAAGACGAACCAGCGTTTCTTCTCCGGGCAGGCCGTTGGTATCCGGGGTGCACTCCGGGGAAAGCGCCGGATTCTCACCGCGGCTCAAATTCGCCTTACCGGGTGAAACCGACCCATCCACAAGGTGTTCGCCAAGGCCACGCACGCCATACACGCCAATGGTGTTGCCACCGCGACAATCCGGGTCCTTGGAGTAAACCACGCCAGCATTCTCCGCATCGACCATGGGCAGCACCAGTGTTGCCATGGCCGTGTCGCGATCCGTCAAACCGTTGGAAATTCGGTACGCAATAGCACGGGGACAGTACTTGCCTGCCAGAACACGCTTGTACGCTTCAAGAACATCATTGGGCGGCACGTTGAGCTCACTGGCATACTGACCGGCAAAGGAAATCTCGCCATCTTCGGCCAATGCGCTGGATCGAACCGCGATCAGGTCATCGCCGGAAATGATTTCGGAGACACCGAAGCGGATGCCACGGGCGATCTCTTCGGGGACCTCTCCGGCCAGGATCATCTCCTGCACCTCCAGTGTCAGTCGGGCCAACAGGTCGCGGTCGCCCACGACCATCTGTCGCAGGCACTCCTCGATACCGTCATTCAATCCGTTGTAATCGATGAAGTAGTTGTACGCATTGGCTGTCACCACAAACCCTTTGGGTACGGGCATGCCTTCCACCTTTGAAGCACGACCGAGGTTGGAAGCCTTGCCTCCGGCCAACTGTGGAAACGCCCCCGCATCTTCCAAAGAAAGGATATATGGCGGCCCGACTTCGGGCTGTTCAAGCTCCAGCGACATTCGGACATAGAAATCGATCTTGCGGAAGTACTCCTGCAAATCCATGTACGCGGTGGGATTCATCTCCACCAACTGTCCGGCCATGATACTCACGGCCTCGGAGAGCTTGGCAGCAAGATGGTTAGCCCGTTGTCGATCCGCCAGCACCTCCCCATAAAACAGCTCTTCAAGATCGGCGATAAGCTCAAGGGCGATGGCGTCGTGCTTGAGCAGCGACTTGAATGCCTCGTACTTTCGACGCAACAAGGTGCCGGGTGCGAAAACCTGATAAGACCAGTGCTTGAAAAGCTGCGTTAACTGCATGCGTTAATCTCCGAGAACCTCAGCGACCTTGGCTTCGAGTTCTTCCTTGTTAATGGGCTTGACGCAATACTCCTGCGCTCCCAGACGCAAGGACTCGCGGGCGGTCTCCAGCGTGGGGTAGCCTGTGAGCATGATGGCCTTGATGTCCGGGCTGTTCTTTTTCAGTTCTTCCAGTACTTCCACGCCTGTCATCTTTTTCAGCTTGATGTCGAGAATGGCCAGATCCACCGGCTTTGAAGCGGCGTGCTTGAGGGCGTCCTCCTCTTCCGTGAACGCCGAAACAGAGTGGCCTTTTCGTTCAAGAATACGTTTTACCAGCATGCCTGCATCGGAGATATCGTCTACTACGATTATATTGGCCATGCCTCCTCCTTATGGGATATCCGCCCCGTCTGCCGGGGGCGTATCAAATGTTTCTTCCTGTTCCTTAACCGAACCATTGGTAGGGATATCTTCACTGTGGTCCAGGGGCAGCCGGACTTCAAAGACGGTCCCCGGCCCCTGATTTTCCTGACTGTTTTCAGGGAAAACAAAATTTTTCGGCACAGGACTCTCTGCATTTATATGACCGTCATGGTCTTCAATTATACCAAAGGATACGGACAACCCCAAGCCTGTCCCAACACCCACTGGCTTCGTGGAATAGAAGGGATCGAAGATCATCTTGAGTCGATCCGATGAAATTCCTTCGCCATTGTCGGCCAGCCACAGGGTGACAATGCCTCCAGGCGTGTCCAGAAGGGTTCGAATAACAATGGTGCCACCGCGACCATTCATGGCGTCCCGGCTGTTATTGAGCAGATTGATCCATACCTGCTTGAGCTTTTCAGGGTCACCGTAAATGATGGGGAACCGATCATCGAGCTCGGTCACGATCTTCACACGGTCAAGCTGGAAGGTATGGCGAACCAGTTGAACCGCTTCCATGACCGAGTTGTTGAAGCACATTTCCCGCTTGGTGGAATGGGTCTGTCGGGAGAAACCCAGCAGATCGGAAACGATCTTCTTGCAGACCTGCGTCTGCTTTTCGATAATCTTGAGGTCCTGATGGATTTGGCTTCCGTCTTCCACATCTTCCTGCAACAACTGGGAATATCCAAGGATGATCCCAAGAGGCGTGTTGATCTCATGAGCCACGCCACCGGCCATCAATCCAAGGGATTCCATTTTCTGAGCCTGAAGTAACTGACGTTCGTATCCCTTGATATCCGTGATATCACGATCAGTCCGGAGCAAGCCGGAAATACTGCCGTCTTCATCGTAGACAGGAATGCAGACAACGTGGAACCAGCGCTCCCCTTCGTCATTCTTGATCATGATCTGGGTGTCGAGTCGCTCGCCGGATTCCAGAATATCACGGGAGGCGAAATGGCGCTCTTCGGCCACATGTTCAGGGAACAAATCAAAGTCGGTCTTACCAATGATTTCGTGCAGTTCCCGCCCGACAAATTCGGCAAAGCTCCGGTTGGCGCCCTGATAGCGCATGGTGGTATCGACCAACGACACGCGATCCGGGGTAACATCCAGAATGGTTCGGATGAGCCGCTGCTGATCACGCAGATTCCGCTCCGCACCGCGAAGCTCCTCGATATGTGTTTTCAGCGACAAAGCCATGACATCAAAGGTCTCGGCAAGGTCCTGCAACTCATCGCCCGACCCTTCACGGTAGACACGGCACTTCTGACAGGAATCCTGCACGCCGCGGCGGACGTCTTCATCATCGCAGTCCGGGCACATGGTTCCGGCGATATACCAGCACCGCCGTTGCCGCTCCCCATAGGCAGGGCATTGCTTCAGCCCGCAGTCCTGTTTTTCCCAGCAATGTACCCCGTCCAACGGACCGGAATGGGAATCGAGGTTACCCATCAACATGGCTTCGGCGTGCAGGCGCAAGGCAGCCAGACGGCTCGCCACCTGTTGAGCGAAAATGGACCCGAGGATAGTGGCTACAAAAAGCACGCCCGCAACAAGCATGGCCATGGTGGTCAACTGACGATTGACCGTGGCGTCGATGCGGGTTTTGGAAAGACCGATTCGGACGGTACCCAACCGGTTGTCGTCGATCTTCACCGGCGAAGCGAAATCGTAGATACGCTCCACCCCGTCAGCCAACAATTGGATATGAACCTTGTTCTCATCCCTGACCGTATTGGCCCGGATCAGATCGGTTGGGAATCCCCGATGAAAAGTATGCGTGAGCACGTTGCCGAGCTTGTCCTGCACAAAAACGTACACCACATCACCCACGGCAATCTGCTCGTCGACCATGTTCTTCAGTCGGAGAAAGTCCTTTGCCAGCAAGGGGTCAACGGCACGGGCGGCCATGGATTCGGCAAGGGATGATCCACGCTTCTTACTCTCTTCGACCAGTGTTTTGGTCGTTGTACTGCCGACCAGCGGCAACAACAGCAACGCCATGATGATCAAGAGCCCGTAAATTCCCAGATTCAGCTTGGTGCGGAACTTGAGTTTATTGAGGAATCGCATGGTCATCATTATTCCAGCCCCAGCTTGTTGGCCAGTTGACGAACCGATTCGTAATCAATGTCTTTGGCCGGAATAATGCCACGCATTCCTGCGTTTCGCAGAATGCTTGCATGGTCCTCGCGGGAGTTTTCCAACGCGAACATGGCTGCTGCAATACGAGTGACCACATCAGGATCAAGCCCTTTTCTGGCTGCATACACCCAGCCCGGGTATTGCTTTGTCTCGGCAAGAACCCGAATGGTGGACGGGTCGATTTTCCCCGAAATAACGTCCAAAGCCCCTTTGCGGATCGTGCCGATGTCATAGGCCCCGGCGTGAACGGCCAGAATGACTTTTTCCTGCTTGCCACCCGGTCCGGGTGCGAAGTCCACTTCCCTGAAATCCTTAACCATAATGCCGTTGTCAAAGAAGAGCCCAAGGGGGAACAGGTAGCCACCCGCAGACCCGGGATCAACGGCTATCCACCGTTTACCGGCACAATCGGAAATGGTCTGAATGGTCGGGTTGTCAGTGCGACAGATGATTTGTCCCTGAAAATACGGCTCCCCACCGGGTTCGATGATACGCGCAAAGGCGGTGGCTCCAGCTTTGGCAAGCTGGATGTAAACAAACGGGTTGGAAAACGAGATATCGATTTCGCCACGTTCGACCATGGCGATATGTTCATCAAAGGTATCAGGAAATATCTGTCGTAACGGCAGGTTGGTGGTTTCCCGCAGGTACTGAAGGAGCGCCCTGTGCCGTTGATAGGAAATCGTGTGCGAGTATTGCGGCAAATAGGCGTAGGTGATCGCTTCCTGTCGACGCGGGGCAAGAACTTTCTGCCGTTTGGTCAAATCCACGTGTACCACGGGGTCATCTTCGCCGCATCCGCCGACCACACCGATTATGATGAGACACACCAATACAACGAACGCCCGGACTCCATGTTTGAGCCAGAGGTCGGAGCGCTTTTCCCGCTGTTGTTTTATTTTTCCATGATTGATCATATATGCTTTAAACACTACAATATTTCCAGACGCTGTCCAAGAGGTTATATGACTTGGCAACAGCAGCCATACACCGTATGTATAGCCCACCAAACAACAGCTTCCACAAGGAGATTCCCCGTGGCGAAATCATACAAGGTCCCCATGAATAAAACAGTCCTGACGTTCTTTCTTTTGTGCGTCGCGGCTGTGGCCGCCACTGTGACCTGGAGCTTCAATTCCGGGCTCACCTGGACCGCCATCTGTCTTATTGCCGTAGCCGGACCATTGTCCGCTTTCTACTGGTACATGTTATACATCACGCCCAAGCGCGCGACCATCACCGTAGCCGATGAAGGCATCCTGCTCTCGGCTCCGCCTTTTGCCAGTGCCGTGATCCCCTGGGCCTCGGTCACCAAGACCATGCCGGTCAATCTGGTAACCGATGAGGATTTCCACGCAGTCAAAACCAAAAAATTCATGCACTTCGCCGGGTACCGTTCCGGGATCATCGAGATCAAGAACAACCAGGAAGCAGTGATCGTAGCCAACCGCGCCGATGTCATCTGCATCCAGACCGAAGAACGCTTCTACCTGCTCGGCCCTTCCGACATGGAAGGATTCAGCGAATCGGTCAACGCGGGCATGAGCCAGATGGCCTGATAAGCCCACGCTCTTGGATAAGAAAGAAAAGCCGTCTTAGTAAGACGGCTTTTTTGCATTCTGAATCCAGCAACGCTGATTCCATCTGGTACCAATGAGTCTGCATCCTGCGCAGAAGCTCAAAGCTCGCCTCTCCCCTGTCGCCCGTAAGCGTCACGACACTGTGTTTCAAAGAACAAAGCCGCCCGGAGGCGGCCTTTCAAACTGTTCAACACCAGTTAGGAGTTGTCAGGAACCGGTTCCTTCTTTTTCATGATGTCAGAGAACATCATCATTTCCTCTTCTCCCTCATTCTCCTTGATCTTCTGTCGGATCATGCGGAAGAGAGGCAGCCACGGCTTGGCCTTGCCGAACATCCAACGGGTAAAGATATACGCCGGGATGAATATAAAGGACGGGCCGACCTGGCCGATCAGGGGAACGATGAATTCCACATCGCCGAAGCGGTAGAACAACCATCCGATACCGAATGGAACGACCCACAGCGAAGATGCGAATAATGCGATGTGCGAGAAGAAATTTTTACCGAACGCATCGTTGGCGATGGAGTTGCACGCCTTCCATGCTTCCTTGTTCTTGGCGCCGAGCGCCTGGACGGAGAGGTTATGGTGGCCGACCATATCCTTGCTGATTTTCGCAAAGTGCTTGGCATTAAGGAAGTAGATGCCCGCCATGCACAGCTCGCCGATGACCGTGGCAAGAAGACAGATCCAGAAGATGCCTATGGCGAATCCGATGTAGGGATTCTCCGTCATGCGGAATGCCCATATCATCCAGGGATCGAGAAATTCGTAAATCATTTGGCCGGTCATTGTCTTTCCTGTTCTGTTTGTGAGGGGCCGCCCACTGCGGGCGGCCCCATATGTTCATGGTGTGGATTCGCGACTTAGAAGGGGGGTACCAGGGAGTAACCCAGGAAGCCCTTGGTGGTGTAGCGGATACCAACGTAGAAGGCGAGGAAGATGAAGATGTACTTCAGAACCTTCTCGGGGATGAACTTGGAGGTCTTGGGACCGATAACGGAACCGATGACGATACCGATAAGCTCGGCACCGATCAGGCCCCATGCAACCGGAGTCTGCTTGAGCAGCATGTAGGAAGCGATGGAGTTGACCATACCGATCAGAACGGCCATGGCGGAGGTACCGGCAACGAGGTACATGGGCAGACCGGCAACGGAAGTCAGGAACGGCACCAGCAGGAAGCCGCCGCCAACACCGAGGAAGGAAGCCAGAGCTGCGATGAAGAAACCACCGATAACCGGGATAACCGGGTTGAAGGAGAATTCAACACCGAAGAAGGTGAACTCACAAGCGGTCGGGGTGAACTTCTGAACCTTAACGCCCATTTCGCTCATGTCGACCTGGCCACCGGACTGCTGTTCCTTAACGGACTTCTGGAAAGCTTCAGCAGCTTTCTTGGCGGCCTTCTTGTTGGCCTGGCCCTTGGGGGTGGTTTCGTAGAAGAGGTAGCAACCGAGGAAGAGAACGAAGAGACCGAAGTAACCGAGGTATGCCTTCAGGGAGATCTTACCAGCGGTCAACCAGGGTACCAGCCAGGAACCGGAAACGGCACCGATGGCCAGAGCGATACCCAGAGGCAGCACGAGGCGACCGGCTTTGTAGTAGTTGAAGGAGGACAGTGCTGCGGAACAACCAACGAGCCACTGGTTGGACACGCGGATGGAGTCGGTGACGACCTTGTTCAGCTTCATGTCTTTTTTGAAAGACTTGGCGTAGTCACCGAGGCCGTAAATGGTGATGTGACCAACACCGGCCATGATACCACCGAATGCGCCGACGGTGGAGAATATCCAGCCTACCCAGATCGCCCACACGAGACCGATGATGACGTTGAGTTGCGGAGCGCCGGGGATACCGAGGTAACCGGGCTCACCTTGCGGTTTGGCTTCGGCGATGGCTTCGGCCAGACGATCGGCGAAGGCGGGCTCTGCAGTGAAGCAGACCGCGGCCACCAGAGCCAGCATCAGGAGAGTTTTTTTGGAACGTAACACGTTTCCTCCTCATTTCTTGAAATGTTAACCCCAAAAGAGCACCGAGCAGCCACCCAGCCGCTCGGTAAATACCACATTATTCCGACCGCACGAACTCAAGGGCATTGGCTGTGCAGCCAGTCACGCAGGCCGGGATACCCCCGGCATCCACGCGGTCCACGCAAAAATCACACTTCATGATCTTACCTGTCGCTTCATTGTAGACAGGAACATCCCACGGACACGCTTCAATACAGGATTGACAACCGTCACACTTGTCCATGTGGATCAAAACCAGCCCATCTTCCCTTTTATAGAGGGCTTCATTGGGACATGCCGGGACACACAAGGGCTTCTTGCAGTGCAGGCAGGTCTGGTACTTGAGCTTGGCCGTGGGCTTGCCGTCCTTGTCGGCAATGGGCCCTTCGGCGGTAAGCCGGTTCAGGCTGATTCCTGCTGGCACCTTGTTCTTCACTTTGCAGTGAACGAGACAGGCGTCACAGGCGATACACCGTTTCTTGTCAAACTTGATTTTGTACGTGGCCATGTTTTTTCACCTCTGTAGCGATTTATTGCGCGCAGTTCTTACGTTAATTCACGGTGTGATGAAAAATGCGGGTCGGGTCAACGGGACTCCGGCTTGTGATGAATTTCTCAAACTTTTTCAGAAAATCAATAAGAAATTGAAAAAAATAATACCAATCCATGTGATGGATTTCACATACTGGGATATAGTTGCGAGGGCTTGACGCACATTGCTAGCGTCCATCCTACGAAAAAAGTGTCGTACATTTCATCCGTGATTTTCCGAGGAGGAGTCGATGAGTAAGGAATATGTGAACAGCATCTGCGGCATGTGCTCCGTGCGCTGCCCCATTCAGGTCGAAGTGGTAGACGGGAAAGCCGAGTATATTCAGGGCGGTAAATCCCTGAACGGCTCACTGTGTCCTCGTGGCGCTGCCGGAACAGCTCTCACCTACGATGAAGAGCGCCCGCAGTACCCCATGATTCGTGCAGGCGAGCGAGGCGAAGGCAAATGGCGCAAGGTCTCCTGGGACGAAGCCCTTGATTACGTTGCCGACAAGCTGAAAGCCGTTCAGGAAGAATATGGCAAGGATGCCATCCTCTTCTCCGACCGCGGCGGCCCGTTCCGTGATTTCTATCGCGCGTTCCTGCGTGGCATAGGCACCGCCAACTACAACAACCACGACTCTGCCTGCGCCCGTAACGTCCAGAACTCCGCCCTTTCCGTATTCGGATTCGGACGCAAGGGTGTCTCTTACGATTTCAAGAACTGTAAACACATTGTCCTTCAGCAGCGCAACGTCATGGAAGCTATCAACGTGGCCGAAGTGAACAACGTGCTCTCGGGCATGGAAAACGGCGCCAAGCTGACCGTCATCGACATCCGCGCCAACGTTCCGGCAACCAAGGCCGACAACTTCTTCCTCATCCGCCCCGGCACAGACTACGCGTTCAACCTCGCAGTCCTTCATGTCCTTATTAATGAAGAGCTCTACGACAAGGAATATGTCGCCAACTGGTTCGACGGTTTCGACGCGCTCAAGGTCTTTGTCCAGCAGTACACCCCGGAATGGGCGGAAGAGGAAACCGGCATTGCCGCCGATTCCATCCGCGACTTCTGCCGTCAACTGGCCGAAGCCGCCCCGAGCGTTATCTGGCATCCCGGCTGGATGACCGCCCGCTACTCCGATTCTTTCTACATGTCCCGCACCATCTACCTGATCAATGCCCTGCTCGGCGCCATCGGCGCAAAGGGTGGCCTGCCGTTCATGGGCAAGCCGGGCGATGCCGGAGCAAAGGGACTGCAATCGTTCATGAATCTCTATCCGAAGCCCGAAGGCAAACGTGCCGACGGCATCGGCTGGATGGAAGGCCGCAAGCACTACGATGCCGGTCCCGGACTGGTGAACCTCGCCTACGACGCCATCGTCGAAGGCAAGCCCTACCCGATCAAGGCGTACATTGCCCAGCGCCACGACCCTCTCATGGCTTTCCCGGACATGAAAGACGTCAAGGCCATGTGGGACAATCTGGACCTGCTCGTTGCCGTGACCTTCTCCTGGTCCGACACCGCGTGGTACTCGGACGTGGTTCTGCCCATCTCGCCGTTCCTTGAGCGCGACGACACCATCATGACCAAGAACGGCCCCAAGCCCTCCTTTGTCATGCGCAAGCGCGCCATCGAGCCTCTCTACGACACCAAGGCGATCTGGGAGATTTATTCCGGCCTCGCCAAACGGTTCGGACTGGATGATCTGGTATATGAAAACATCGAAGATATCTGGAAATTCCAGTTGGAAGGCACCGGATATACTATCGAGGACTTTGCAGAAACCGGCGCTGTCGGCCTCGCTTCCGCGCCCATCTACAAACCCGTGACCGAGAACTCTTTCAAGACACCGTCCGGAAAGATCCAGATTATCGATGCCAAGCTTGAAGAAGACGGGCTTCCCTCGCTGAAGCCCTACGAGTCTCCCGAACGCCCCCCGGAAGACAAGTTCCGCATCACCTTTGGCCGTTGTGCCCTGCATACACAGGGCCACACGGTCAATAACAAGCTCCTGTTCGAGCGCATGCCCGAGAACACGCTCTGGATTCACACCGATCGAGCCAAGGCCCTCGGCATTGAGAACGACGAATACGTCAGCGTCGGCAACAACGGCTACTCGGCCAAGATTCGCGCCTTTGTCACCGACTTCATCCACCCCGAGTGTGTCTTCATGATCCACGGTTTCGGCCACACCCTGCCGTGCGAATCCCGCGCCATAGGCAAGGGAGCCGCAGACAATGAACTGATGCCCAAGGGTATCCGCAAGTATGACAAGGGCGGCGGCGCCATCTCCATGCAGGAGCATTTCGTCACCGTTTCCAAAGCATAGAGCATCCTACTCCTTACCAACCCCCATTGAGAGAGGCCCGCACTACCAGGATGCGGGCCTCTCTCTTTTTGATGCCCCTTGCGCCTGCCGATAACCGACTTATATATTGAGTATATCCTTTGATACGGAATGAAGAAAAAGGAGGACACATGACCTTCATCACTGCTGCCCGGTTTGACAAGGATACCTTTGAAAAGCACGAAGAAGTGCGCACCAAGGCAGATGCGGTACAGAAGCATCTGGAAGATATCGCCCTTGATGTCGGCCTCGATCCCGAGCGCAACGTCACTCGGACCGACACCGGCGATGAAATCCGCATCGGTGTGAGCGAATACATGGATCAATACTACCGCGAGGCCCCCGGTGCCTGGCGTCACTACTGACCTGAAAAAAACGGCCCGTCCTCATATGAGGGCGGGCCGTTTCTCTTTCATCTTTGTACCGGGGTTACTCGACCGGACCAATGGTACGGACCGATGCAATGCGCTCCCAATCGTAATAGGTATTCAAGGCTGCTCCGTCCTTGGCACATGTCACCCGGACGAACTCTTCACCCAGAAACAGTGTTGCACCTTCGTACACTTCGCCTTCATTGACCTGAATTTTGACATCCTTTCGCAGTTTGCGGGACATGGTCCCCTGCACCGGCTTGGATGCATACTCGAAAACTTTTTCCAGTGTTTCCTTTTTCATCGGTCTCTCCTTGATATAGGTGTTTTATGACAGTGACATGATTAGCCGCAGCCGCCACCGCCACCCGAACAGGCCGAGCCGATGCCGCTGCGTCGCACCTTGAGTGCATTGATGTCGCCGCCTTCATAGACAAACCGCAGCGCATCCTCGATGAATCCGTCCACGACATAGGATTTCACCCCATGTTCTTCCAGCAACATCTTCGGTGTTTCACCGATTGCCGCACACAATACAACGCGACAGTCGCTCAAGGTGTTGGCAAGGTCAGCCCAACGCTGGGGACCACACCCGGATTTCGGCGCCTGACGTTCCTCCACCATCCGGAAGGTTCCGGCATCTGATTCGCCCCATATCTGGAATGATCCGGCCTCACCGAGGTGCTGATTCACCAGCATGCCTTCACGGGTGGCAACCGCCACGTAAGGGCGGGCCATTTCCACTTCCAGCGGCTTGAGCTTGGAGCAAGCCTGCAAGGTGCCGCACAGGGCCGTGGACTTGTCTTCGTTCAGCAGGCCGACAGCATCGGCACGACACCGCTTGCAGTGGGTCATCTGCTCGATGTATTCGCCCGCTTCCTTGCGCAGGGGAACAACGGTCTCCCTGCCGGGTTCGGCGATCCCCGAGAACGGGGTATCCTGCGTCGGCTTGAGTGGAATCATGTTCTGGATGTCAGCCCCGAGTTCTGCGGCAACCTTGGCAACTTCAACAATGTGCTCATCGTTGATGCCCGGAATGACGATGGAGTTCACCTTGACCACAACGCCCCGCTCCTTGAGGCCCTTGATGGCTGCCAACTGCCGGTCCAGCAGGATTTTGGCCCCCTGCTCGCCGCGATAGACGACATTGCCATCCTTGACCCAGGAGTAGATTTTCGCGCCAATGGCCGGGTCCACCGCCGAAATGGTGATGGTCACATGGGACACGCCCAGCTCGGCTATATCATCCAGATACGGCAGGATTCCCATGCCATTGGACGACAGGCAGAACAGGAGCTGCGGATGCTTCTGATTGAGCAGACGCATGGTCTCAATGGTCTCGGCAGGGTTGGCAAATGGATCGCCCGGACCGGCAATGCCTGCCACGGTGATACGCGGTTCCTTTTCCAGCACCTTATCCATATACTCCGCAGCCTGATACGGCTTGAGAACGCCGCTGGTCACACCGGGGCGGGACTCGTTCACACAGTCGTACTTGCGATTGCAGTAGTTGCACTGAATGTTGCATTTGGGGGCCACGGGCAGATGTACACGGCCGCAGGAGCCAGCTTTTTCCTTATTGAAACACGGGTGCTTGGTGGTATCCTTGTGCATGATTCTCTCCTGTGGTTGCCGCCTGTCACTCTCTCTCTCGAAGCCGTTGAAGGCGTTCTGCGGCAGGCCTTGTTGCGAAACACGATATATTATTTCAAAGTATCCTAGATGTATCCGTAGCCGACCAAGCTATCAGCCTGCTTTTTCTCGATAACGACGTTGACGATCTGATCAAACAGATTGAGCGCGCCCTTGTAGCCGAGGTGCAGCATGCGCTGCCCGCCGAAGCGGTCATGGATGGGGAATCCGACACGAACCAGCGGAACGCCCCATGCCTTGGCATAGCGGTACCCCTTGGAGTGACCGACAAGCAGATCGGGCGCGAGGGTCTCGGCTTCTTCGGCAATGTCGTGAAAATCGACACCTTCACGGACCTGCGGCGCCATCCGGGCCACACCATCCGTCACTGCGGCAATGGCGTCTTCCAGTCCCTTGTTGCGGGAGCCGGTACCGGCCAGAACGACATCAATACCGATCTCGGACAGGAACGCACAGAGTCCGACCACCAGGTCTTCCTCGCCGTAGACAACGGCCCGCTTGCCGAACACGTATTTATGTCCGTCCACGTAGGCATCCACGAGGCGGCCACGCTCCAGTTCGTATCGACGGGGGATATCGGTGCCGGACAGTTCGGCCAGCGTGTCGTACAAGCGATCCGACTCGCGTAACCCCATGGGCAGGCCAATGCGGTGATTGGTGACACCGAAGGAGGATTCCAGCGAGGTACCGCCAGTTTTCTTGGGCAGGCACCGGCCAAACTCGATGGTGCCGCGAGCACCGGACATCTCCTTGATCTCCTCAATGGGCGTGCCGCCGGAGGGGATTTTCACGTAATCCTCCAGGGCCGGACCATCGAGGGTTTCGGAAATGTCGGGTAAAATGGTGGCCCCGATACCGAAGTCGCGGCAGATATCCTGCAAATGGCGGATATCTTCGCAGGAGACCATGTTGGGAAGAATGTTGATTCTTCCTGTATCCTCTACCTTAGAAACGCAAAGCTGCTCGACCAGCGAACGGACCGCGCCATGCCATCCATCGGTGTGGGTCCCGCTGTAACTGGGCGTTGAGACCTGCACGATCTCCGGCAGTTCCAGATCACCAAACTCGGCATGGAACTCCTTCATGATCATGGGCACGTCATCGCCGATGGTCTCGGTGAGACAGGTGGTGGCAACGCCGATGAGTTTCGGCTCATACTTTTTCATGACGTTGAGGCACCCCTTCTTCAGGTTGGGACCACCTCCGTAGATGGCGTTCTTTTCACCAAGGGCCGAAGAAGCGATATCCACCGGCTCACGAAAATGAGAGATGATGTACCGACGCATGTAGGTGGCGCACCCCTGCGATCCATGCAGGAACGGGATGGCGCCTTCCACACCGCGGAAAGCCATGGATGCACCAAGGGGCGTACACAGCTTGCAGGCGTTGGTGGTGGAAACATAGTTGGGCTTTGCAGGCATTTTGACCTTACTCATTGACGGCCTCCTTTCCCTGTTCGGATGGGCGATTGGCTCGGCGCGGCGCGAACTGCCACACAGGTGACATGGCCGAGGCATGAATCTCGCGGGCGAAATTGAGCATCCCTTCAAAGCCTTCCAGCGCTTCTTTGCGCTCATGGTTGTGGTCACAGAAACCGACACCCAGCTTGTAAGCAATGGGCCGTTCCTTGACCCCGCCCACAAAGATGTCCACATCCTTTTCCTTGATGAAATGGGACAGCTCCAATGGATTGGCATCATCAACAATGACCGTTCCGGGATCAGTGATCTGCTCCAGCTCGGCGTAGTCTTCCTTGGTCCCGGTCTGGGAGCCGACCATGACCACCTTCATGCCGAGATGCCGGAACGCCTTGACCAAAGAGAAGGCCTTGAACGATCCGCCCACGTACATGGCGACCTTTTTGCCTTCCAGATCACGGCGGTACTGCGCCAGCTCGGGCATGAGCTTCTGCAACTCATCCCGAACCAGAGAGCGGGTGCGCTCCACGATCTCCGGGTCCTTGTCCTTGAAGAAATCGGCCACCTTGTAGAGTGAGTCAGCCATATCCTCGATACCGAGGTAGGAGACCCGCTCGTAGGGTGTTCCGAAGGATTCCTCCATCATCTTGGCAAGGTCGAGAGTTGCGCCCGAGCACTGCACCAGATTGAGAGCTGCGCCGTGGCATCGGCCGATGTCGTTGACGCGACCGTCGCCTGTCACGTTGGCAACTACCTGCACACCCATCTTCTCGAAGTATTCACGGATGATCCAAATCTCACCGGCGAGGTTGAAATCACCAAAAATATTGATGGAAATATCGGAAATGCCTTCGGTTGAACCGGTGCCGATGAGCTTGAACATCGCCTTGCAGGCAGCCAGATATCCGGCCCGCTTGTTGCCCTTGAACCCTTCGGACATGACCGGAAGAACCGGTATTCCCTTGGCTTCGGACATCTTGCGACAAACCGCTTCCAGGTCATCGCCGATCAGCCCCACGATGCAGGTGGAATAGACAAAAGCGGCCTTTGGGTTATGCCGGTCAATGAGTTCATCCAGAGCGGCTTCCAGTTTTTTCTCACCGCCAAAAATGACATCGGTCTCCTGAAGATCGGTGGAAAAGGACAGCCTATGCAGTTCCGGGCCGCTTGAGAGCGCCCCTCTGATATCCCAGGTGTAGACGGCACAACCGATGGGACCGTGCACAAGGTGCAGGGCATCGGCTATGGGATACAGGACCACGCGGGAGCCGCAGAACACACAGGCCCGCTGGCTGACCGCACCCGCCAGAGACTCACGGTTGCAGGCGATATCGATAGCGCCTTCACCGGTCCGGTGGATCTGATCCTTTCTTTCTTCCAAGATGGTACTCATTGTTCTTCCCCTAATGAGTTATTGGCCTGATACGTTGTTACATTCGATTACGAAGGCAGATGAGTTGCGTCTTTCGCCAGCCAAGGTGAGCGTAGAAATCAAGTGCTGCGCTATTGTCGACATCGGCCAGAAGCTGAAGGCGCTGCGCCCTGTTCTCCTGCGCCCACTGGCTGATTTCATTCATGAGCCGGGCCCCAATGCCCTGGCCCCGCCAGTCCTTGTGGACAACCACGTCCTCTATAAGGACGGCGGGACCGCCTTCTGCCGTGGATATTGTCAACTGTCCCGAGCACATGCCAACCACAGTCCCGTTGGCATTACAGGCAGTCAGGATGCGTCCCCGACCATTGTTCAGCATCATCTCCAGCCCACGCCGCTGCTTGGCAGGGTTGAAGCGAAAGTCCTCCTCCAGTGAGAACAGCGCTTCAAGCAGACAGACGAGACCAGAAAGGTCAGCATACTCGGCGGGTCGGATGACAACGGCTTCAGGCATGGGGATTTCTCACCTAGGCAGCAAGGTAGTCGGCACAGGGTTCGCCCTCTTCCAGCGCATCAAGGATTTCGTCGATGGCTTCTTCGCTATCCACGCCCTTGAACCACCAGTTGTCGGGCTGAACGACCATGATCGGGCCGGATTCACATTGCTTGAGGCATGTGGTGGCAACGACCAGCGCGTCCAGGCCACGGTCGAGAATTTCTTCTTCGATGTACTGCAGGAATCCATCAGTCTGCTTGTGGCAGATGCCTTTTGGGTCGCCCGCGGCACGAAAACTCTGACAACAAATGATCATTCTCTCAGGTACAGCCATTGTCTATCTCCTCATTTATATGGTGTTCTTTTTCTTGCCTTTCTTTCCGCCGCCATACAGCACGTCCACGGTTCCTTCGATGCCGCCGTCCGTGATCAGCACGGAAATGCCGTTTCGACTGAGCACATCGCGGGGCCGTTCTCCGGCGCTGGCCGCAAGCAGAACAAAACAATCGGACAGCATACTCGACAACTGTTTCCAGCGGTTGACGCCGGAACCGGGTTCCGGTGCGTCACGCACTTCCAACAGACAGGCCAGCCCATCCTCGCGGGGGCCGTAAATCATGACCTGCGCCGCATGCCCCAGATGGAGGTCGACATCCATTCCATTGGATGAGACCACCGCCACATTGGGGCGCTCCGGGGTCGGCTTGGGCAGGACGGTGACGCCGCCCATCGAAGGCTTTTTCATTTCAGTGCCGACGATGGATTCGCCACACTCATCCCAGGCAGGCATGAGATTGATGTGTGCAGCCGCACATTCGCGGACAGTGGACAGCAGCCCCTGATCGGTGGGGGAAATTTCATGGTTTTCTTCGGTCGGGATGTACGGCACCACCGCCATCATCGAAGCGCCGAGCTCGGACACGGTTTTGGCCACCGATTCAACATGACCGGCATTGATGGAGGGATAGACCGTGGTGTTGACCTTGACGGTGATCCCTGCTTTGGAAAAAGCCGAAACCGCAGCAGCCTGCTCATCAAGCAGCTTGCGGACCCCTTCTTCGAGGGACACGGTTTTGGTGGACGGACAAACCCATGCGTAAAGCTTTTCGGCAACAGCGGGATCAACGGCATCCACCAGCAGCGTAATGTGTGACAGGCCGATATCCGCCAGTTCCGGAGCGTGCATGGCGCCGTTCAGACCGATGGAGGTCAGGCACAGCTTCATGTCGGGAT
>MDTD01147585.1_pt1 | contig 20443 bp, 16 predicted proteins | sample 811221 | NCBI WGS metagenome assembly MDTD01 (sample SAMN05326646, study PRJNA326480) | marine metagenome | isolation source: seawater | place: Pacific Ocean: South West | collected 2011
GCCGACGCGCCGGCGACGAAGAGAACATCCTTCGATCAATGGGACGTCGTCGATAGCACCATACAATCTTTCTTAGCCAGCACCACCGGTCTCGATAATCTCGATGACGATCCATTCACGTGCGCGGCGCGCGGCGCCAGCGCCACCGATTCTGGCGATGGTTTCGGCGACGGCTCGCTCAGAGACGTCTTTGCCAGGCGAGCGAGCGACTCAGAAGGCGCGGAAGCGCCTCCTTTGCCGCCGACGCCGCACCCAGAGGTGCTCGCCGGTATGTTCGAATGAGTGTTGCGTTACGTTGAAATATGATGATTCGTTCAGCCATCGCATCGCGCGAACCGTCCCACCGTCCCGCGCGCGCTCCCGCATTTGTCGCCGCGCGCCGTCATGTCCACGACCATCTCGCGCGCGGTCCCCCCTGCGCGCACGACGCCGCGCCGTGAACGCGTGAAACGCGCCTCGCGATGCGCGTCGCGCGCGATCGACCCCTCGACCGCGCGCGAGGACGCGCCGTCGACGTCCCGACGCGCCCACCCGGGCCCGGGCGCCGAGTCAGCCCCGAGACGTCGCGCGTTCGCCGCGCGTCTCGCGCTCGCCGCGCTCGCCGCGCCGTGCACGAGCGCGCTGACGCTCGTCGCGCCGATGAACGCGCGCGCGGCGCGCGAGGACGCGGGCGATTGGTCGTCGCCGGGCCTTCGCTCCGCGGGCGACGCGGCTGCGTACGTCAAGACGCCGAGCGGTTTGGTCTACGAAGACGTCAACCGAGGGGAGGGCGAGCCCGCGGCGTCGGGTGATATCGCGGTGTTTGAATACGTGATGCGACGGGCGAACGGGTACTTCATCTACGGCACGATCGATTGCGGGATCGGGTGCGGGAACGGGGACCCGTACGAGGCGAAGCTCGGGCCGAGCGGGCGGTTGATTCCGGGACTGGACGAATTGCTCACCGGGATGCGACCGGGCGGGAAGCGCAAGGCGTTGATAAAGCCCGAATTGGCGTATCGCGACGGTCCGACGACTTTGCTGCCGCAACCGCCCGAGTACGGCCAAAGAAGGCAGATTCAACGCGTGAGCTCGAGTCAGCAGGGAGAGCCTCTCATATTCGAGGTGCGGTTGATCAAGACTCGCCAGGGTGCGTGACGCGTCGACGCTCGCGCGCGACGTTGGGGTGAATTTTTAAAATAGAATGAAGCGCCGCGCGGCGTTGCTGTTCTTGAATATGAATATTTGTGCTGAAATAAATGGTGTCCCGTCGTCTCGGTCGTCTCATCCTTATCCAGAAAACCGTCCAACCGCCGCCGCCGACGTCCTCTCTTTCCCGTCGCGCGTCGTCGACGCCGAGTCTCACAACGCACGCGTCTTCGCGTAGTGCATCGTCTAAAACGCGTTTCGCTCTTGCATATCGAGCAATTCCGCCTCAGCCTTGTCCAAAATCTTCAACAGATAGTCGCGGTTGTACACGGTGTGGTCGGCGTCGTACGCCTCGCCGTTCTCCCTGTTCACCGCGATCTGCACCCCGATCTTCGCCTGCACGTTCCACGTGTTGGCGTACCCATAGAACGACTTCCCGTGGTGGTACTGGTACTTGGCGAACCACGCCCGACGCTTGTCTTGGAAACTATCCAAGAAGGCGTCGTCGAGCGTCTCCCCTCTGAGGATGGATCGACACGAGTCGATGATCTCCCGCGTCTCGTCCACGAATTCCGGCGCCACCTCGGCGCGCGCCGCGGAGGCGCGCATCAACGCCATCGCGCTCGTCGCGAGACCGATCGCGACCCCTCGTCGGGTGGCGCTCGCGCGCGGCGCGGCGACGACGGTCGCGGCGTCCTCGCGCGCATCCGCACCGCGCGCGCGCGCGACGACGCGAGGTCGCCTCGCGCGCGACGCGCGAGAGGACGCGCGACGCGCCGGCGTCATCACCGCGTTCGTCGCCGTCGTCGCCATCGTCGCCGTCGTCATCGTCGTCATCATCGCGCGCGTCGATGTGACGCGCGCGAATTCGAGCGGCGTCACTCTGAGACGCGCTCGACGCGATCGCGGACGCGCGCGAGAGAGCGCGCGATGGGGAAATCGCGCGCGAGGGGCGCGATGTCCGCGTCGTCGGCGGCGAGACCGTCCAAAGGGACCGGGTTCACGTCGGGGCCGAAGAAACACACGACGGGCAAGACGCTCGGCGGCGGCGTCGAGTTCGAGAAGAGACGACTGCGAGTGGGGAAGAGGGTGGCGAAACACGCGAGCGCGACGGACACGACGATTCGATCGAAGTCGATACGGTTGGCGGCGCAGAACATACACACGGTGGAGGGGGTGAAGAGGGGGGTGGGGATGTCGGACGCGGAGGCGAGCGAAAAGGCGGCGAGCGCGCGAGGGACGCCGTTGGCGGAATTGTTGAATCAGTGCGGACACTACGCGGTGAAGACGCGCGTGGACGGGTTACATGGGATTTTAGAGGTGGCGGAGAGGTTTCCGGGAGCGATTCGGGCGCGGGCGGTGGATGTGGTGGAACGCGTGGGCGAACGGTTGGCGGACGGCGAGCGGGACGCGAGGCGAGCGGCGAGGGAGTGTCTGAAGCGCGGAATCGTGCCCGCGCTCGGCGTTGATGGGTTAGCGCCGTTCGCGAAGATTTTAATTTTGTACGCGGGGGCGGCGCTGACGCACGTGGCGGACGGGGTTAGGAAGGACGCGCCCGCGGCGTTGGACGCTCTGTTAGACGCGGCTCCCGAGCTCGTGGCGGCGCACGCGCCGGCGAGCACACTGGGTCATTTAGGGGAACTTCTGCGTCGAGGAGACGATGGTGGGGTCGGCACAGGATCATCCGTGCGACGTGGGGTGGGATCACAAAAACCCGCAACGAGATTGGCGTTGTTGAAGAGTTGTCGGCGGTTTTTGGAGACGCTCGTACGCGAAGAGTCGGACGACGCCCTGACGTCATCGACGTCGTCTTCGGCGACAACGTTCGAGTGGGGAGAGGTCGCGCGGAACGGTGCGTCGACGCGATCAATCGGTTCGATGTATGCGTCTCGAGCCAGACGTGCTCCCGCGAGTGTGTTAGCTGTGAGCACCGGGGTGAGCGAAGAATCGGAGAGCACCGCGGGAAGCGCTGCGGGTGAGGGACGAAGCGCCGTGCGAGCGAACGCCAAGCGCATCGTGGAGCTCGCCATGTGCGTCTGGGACGACGCAGTGCAAACATTTTCGGATGAACGCGGCGTCGACGTCGATCGGCTTCGAGTCATGACGGAATCGATGAGGTGCGCGCGTTTGGCGTTGAAACTCGCGGACGACGCCGACGAGACGGAGATTTGGGACAATGGAGGCGCCTCGGTAGCGTCTGACATCATTCCAGAGATTGCCAGTCGCACGCTCGTCGCGTTTCCTTCCAGATCACCGTCGAGCGTGGTGGAGAAACAAGACTTGTCTCAAGCGCGAGAGGCTCTCGTCGCGCTGAATTTCGAGACGTGTCACTTTCTCCTTAACGCCTCTTCATCGGTGGCGAGTGCCGCACTCGTGCGTCATCTCAACCCGTCCACGTTAGAAGCGCTTCCGCACGTGCTCGCTCGAGCGCTGCAGTACTTGTCCTCGGCGTTGGGTGGTGTCGCCCTCGACGGCGGCGCCACGGGCGAATCTCAAGCGACCCCAGACGAATCGTACGGTCATATTTTATCGCTCTCGCGCGAGGCCCTCGCCCTACCCGCGTGGTGTTTCACCGCTGGCGTCACGGGATCGGCGTGTTCGGATCTCATCGCGAGCGTCTCGAGCACGTGGGAAAAAGCGGTCGCGTCTCAAGACGCGGAGCGCATCGAGCACTGCATAGAACTGCTCGCCGCCGTGCTCCCCGAGGAAGCGCGTCACGGGTACGCCCGCGTTCCCACGGAGATCGCGGCGAGTTGGGTGCGGCACTTTCCTCGCGTATTGTGGTCGTTCAAGCACGAGAACCCTGCGGCGTCTCAGAGAGTGTTGGCTGTATTACACGAGGTGGCTGCTCAAAATCCGCCCGGATCGCCTCTCGCGGATGTCTTGACGGCGTGCGAAACCGAACTCGGGGTTCTTTTCTTCATGGTTCCGCCCGTGGGATCGCCGGAGGGTGTCAAATCTCGGCCCGGTCCGTTTGCTCGACTTCCGTTCGCGTGCCAGACGTCGGCGGTGCGTCTCGTGGGCGTCTTACCGACGCTCACGCAACCGACGATGCGAGCGCTCGCGAAGATGTGTCTCGATGTGGACCGAGTGAACGAAGAGCTCCCCGTGATCGCGATCGAGACCATGCAGACCAACGTGCTCGCGGCGCCTCTGGAGCTCACGGTTTCGTTTTACGCCACGCTTCTCGTCGGTTCTTCTGGTGTTAAATTTCTCGATAAATCGAGCAAGCGCAAGGAGGCGAACGTCGAGGCCAAGGCGTGGTGCATCGCCGATCGCGTCGCCCCCAGTGCGGCGGCGGCTCTCGTCGCTCTGAGCGACGCAGACGCACCGTGGACGGGACTTTCACTCGCCACGGCGACGCTTCAACACGTGTGGAAGACCAGGGTAGACAAAGGAGACGTGGACGGCGCAACGCGAACCTCGAGCGGTTTCGCGGCGCTCGTGGCGTGCGCGACTGACTTTGCTGAATCTGTGTCCGTCGATGACATCGATGACGAGGCGATCACCGGAGCCATACCGGAAATGTTTGCATGGTTCGTGATGCACGCGGAGAGTGGGAAAGGCGTCGACGTCGACGTCGCCTGGAGAGCCATGCGCGCGCCTTCGATGCGCCGTCTCGTCCCCGCCGTCGCGCGCGCCGTCGCCGACGCGTCGACATCGTCGTCCGACGCGTGTGATCGCGCGGCCATGTTCACGACCGCGCTCATTCAATCGGACTTCATTCGTGGGCGCGAGTCAGAGCTCAAAGAATCTGTTCGAGCGCTTCGACAGGCGGGCGAAACGTTTACATCGAAGCGCGCGCAGGGACTCGGCGTGACGTGGAAAGTCGCCTTTGGCGTCGACTTGGAGTGACGACGACGCGCGTGAGATGATTGAATCGTACTTAGTTTTGTATTTCAAAGTAGTGAGTGTAGCGTACTCCAAAGAGAGTTAGTTCTTTACATGAAATCGTAGTCGTCGTCCGGCGACGCGACGTCGTATTTAAAATCGTCCAACCCGGAATCGCCACCCTTACCACCGGCGTTGAGAAACTTACCCTTACCCTTCTTCGATCCCGCGGCCGCCTTTTTCGCCGCTTCGGCGTCCGCCTTCTCCTTCTTCACCTTATCCGTGCGCACGCTCACGACGTGTTGTTCCACCTCCTTCACCTCAGCCGCCGTCAGGTCTCGCAGCGCCACTCGCAACAACGCCTTCACGCCCGCGGTATAAAACCCACTCTCGCTCCTCGACGTCAGGTACTTATACGCGATCGCGCTCCCTAACTTTTCAAACTCGCTCTTAGACTTGGGTTCGAACGCGTCCAGCTGCACGTCGTCGTTTCCGAAGAGTTCTTTCGCCGCCCGCAGGTCCGCCTCCTCCACCAACTTTTGTCTTCTCGCCTTCTCCGCCACCGGATCGTCCAGGATCGCCCCATCGTCGTACTCCACCGACGTCTTGATGGCCATCTTCTTCTTCTTCGCCAGTTCCGTTCGCGCCTTGGCGTCCGCCGCCGCCTTCACCGCCGCCTCTCGCGCCGCGCGCTCGGCCGCCGTCTCGACATCTTCATCCGCAAACTTATCCTCGATCGCGTTCGCGTTCGCGTTCGCGCTCGCGTTCAGTTTCATCTGCGCCAGATCCGGCACCTCGAAATCATCGTCGTCCCATCCCCCGTCCGAGTCGCTCATCCCGCGCGTTCGCTCGACGTCGTCGACGAGTGCGGGCGAGAGGTTTCGCGTCGCCGCGCGTCGGTCGTCGTCGTCGTGGGGGGGGGTACATGGTGAGTCGTGAACCTTCAAAGTATACACGTATGGGTAGACAGTATCGGCCCGATCGATCGAATATTCGAGACGACGCGCGCGCGCGCGCGACGCGACGGCACCGCGCGACGCGCGTCGATCGAGGTCGGTCGTCGAGGTCGAGCGAGGGCGCGAGCGAGGGCGCGCGCGCGCGTTCGTGTCGTCGATCGACGTCGCGCGCGAGGGCGAGCGAGGAGGAGGACGAGGCGTGGACCGCGCGACGGATGTCGAGCGCCGTGTCGCGCGGCGCGAGCGCCCGGACGCGCGCGAACGCGAACGCGAAGGCGCGGGTGAGTGGACGACGAATGCGCGTGTTTCGCGCGCGTCGCGTCGGGAGCAGAGGTGGAGGATGCGCGGCGTCCGTGGACACGTGGACGGATGAAGGGGACGGGTTCAGATTCGAAGGCGACGCCGCGTCGACGGCGGATGGCGAACAGAGCGCGCGCGCGACGTCGAGCGCGTCGACGAGCGCGCCGTGGGCTCGTGTGTTACCCGGGGCGTCGACGCCGAAATTGGTGGTGTTCTCCGGTGGCACGGCGATGAACATGATCGCCGACGAGTTGAGCGAGATGACGCAAAAGGTGACGCACGTCATCCCGGTGAGCGATAACGGCGGATCCACGAGTGAAATCGTGCGCGTCTTGGGTGGTCCCGCGGTCGGGGATCTTCGTTCGCGATGTTTGCGTCTGACAGACGAGTCCACGCCCGAGGCGGTGGCGGTCAAGGCGCTGTTGGCGTACCGTTTACATCCCACCGACGGCGAGCTCGCGAGACGCGAGTGGTACAAGATTCAAGAGGGCGACCACGAGATCTGGAACGGTATCGGGCAGGATTACGCCAACATCATTCGACGATTTTTGGTGCACTTTCATCAAGAGGTGACGTCCAAGCCCATCAAAGAGCGGTTCGATTTCGTCAACGGATCCATAGGAAACTTCTTCTTCGCCGGCGCGAGGCTCTTCTTTCGATCGATGGACGCCGCCATCTTTTTATACTCTCGCGTCAGTCGCATTCCCGACGACACGCTCATCGTGCCGTGCATCTCGCAAGTAGAAAACGAGCGCGTGAATCTCGCGGCGGAGCTCGTCGATGGAACGATTCTTCGAGGACAGAATGAAATCTCGCACCCGTCCATCGATAGCAAGACGTACACAAAGGTCGTGACTACGCCGGCGAACCCCGAAGTCGTGAGCAAAGACTTTTGGAAGCAAGTGTTGGAATCGGGAGAATTCCCAGAGTCCGAGGCACACGTGCGATGGGGTGGTTTACAGCAAAGCTCTGGGGGATACAAGAGCGTCCGTGACGCGTTGAAGTCGGGAAGCGTGATCGACGCCGCCGAGCTGTTAAAGTCGCGCTTCGACGACATCGCCGACATTCCATTGAGCATCTGGGACGTCGATAAAGTGGTCACGGGGTACGATCCTTTGAAATCGCCGATTAAACGCGTCTTCTACGCATCGAGTTTGGACGAAGCGGACGATAACTTTGAAGTCCATCCCAAACCAAACCCCGCGGTGCTCGAAAACGTGAACGATTGCGACGCCATCGTGTATGGCATCGGATCCCTGTACACATCCATCATTCCGAACATCTGCCTCAAGGGCGTGTCGGCCGCCATCTCCAACACCAAGGCGAAGAAGGTTCTCATGTTAAACGGCAGTCTGGACCGCGAGACCGGGACACTCACCGCCTCGGAGATTGTCCGCGCCGTCGTCGACGCCGGCAACATGCGCTACACCGCCGCCGAGACGTCGTTCACCGTCAACGATCTCGTCACCGACGTCGTCTACCCCATCGACGGTGGCATCACTGTCGACACCGACGTCCTCGTCTCCATGGGCGTTCGCGTCCACGCGTGCGAGGCGCAACCGTCCACCGTCAACGGTTCCGCCAAGGCCGCCTATTACGACGCCAAAGCCTTCGTCGACGTCCTCGTCGGCATCCTCGCTCGAGACACCGGCGACACCCTCCCTGCGTCCACGCGATGATCAACCCCAAGCACCCCAAGCACCATTCTTTCGCATTATTTCCATTGTCATAACGATACGCAGCCGCCGCGCGCGCCAGACCTCCGCGTCCCCCGCGCTTTCGCCGCAACCCTCGCGCGATGAATGAATGAGTGAATGATTGAATGAATGAACGCGCTGCGCACACGTCGACGCGCGCGCCCCTCGACCCGCCCCGTCCCCCTACGGCGGACTATGTCTCGTTCGGTCCGCATCGGCGCGCGCGCGTTCGCCTCGGCCGTCACCGCGCGAACCGCGTCGTCCCCGACCGCGGTCTCGACCGCGGGGACGACCGCGGTCGCCCTCGCGCGCGGTGGCGTCGCCCTCGCGCGCGTCGCGGATCGGCGCGACCGTGATGCGCGCGCGTCCTCGCGTCGTGGATTCGCCGCGTCCGCGGGCGACGAGAGCGACGACGACGACGACGCGAGGGAGAGGAGGCTGGACGAGAGGTACCGCGCGTTGTTTCGACGCTTCGAGGAGGCGCCGAGTCGAAGGAAACGGTTTCTGTTGAACCTCGCGCTCAAGGGTGAGGTGATGATGGAGGATGACGATGATTCGACGAGCGAGAGTGGTGGAGGTGGACGACAAAAGCGCGCGCTGCTCACGAGGGTGATCGATGTGAACAGAACGACAAAGGTGACTAAGGGCGGGGACTTGACGAATTACACGGCGATGGTGGTGGTGGGCAACGGGGACGGTGTCATCGGTTTCGGCTCGGGGAAGGCGTCCGAGGTCGGGGCGGCGATCGATAAGGCGTACAGAAAGGCGTCGGTGTCGTTGGTGTACGTGAAGCGGTTCGAGGAACACACGATTTTTCACGAGGTGAAGGGCAAGTATTGCAAGACGATTTGTAAAATGTTGCCGGCGCCGAGCGGGAGCGGAATCGTGGCGAACGATACGGTGGAGGCGATCTGTACGCTCGCGGGGATTAAAAATATCAAGGCAAAGGTGCACGGGAGTCATCATCCACACAACACCGTGCGAGCGGTGTTCGCGGCGTTGGAGGCGGTGGAGTCCCCGGAGGACGTGGCGAGACGTACGGGGTCGATGGTGTTCCGCGTCGCCTCTTGACGCGCCTGCGCGCTCTGGTATGCTTCATTCAAGTGTAGTCAATTTGTAGGAAAGAGAAAATAACGTTCATGTAAACTTACACGCGCGTCCGTGTGTTAGACTACATCTTTATCGAGAACGCGCTCTAAGGCATCGAGGAAGACGGCGGCGTGCGCCGAGGTAAAAAGAAGACCGGGTCTCGCGCGAATCGTCGAGACGCCGCACCCGCCGATGTCGACGCCGTCTTGCAACAGTGCGTGCAAAATGGCGTCGCGTCTGGCGGGTGTGTCGGCGTCCACTGCGACGAGGGTCCCCACCCCTCGAGCGTTGCTCAAAATCTTCGGAAATTTCGCCTGGAGTTTTTCTAATCCCTCGAGAAGCGTCGCCCCCGAGGACTTGACGAGATCTAACAAGTTGTTCTCTTCGATGCAATCGAGCACCACCTCGAGTTGCACGAGCTTCGCGGGGTCTCCCATCCACGTGTTGAATATGCGATACGGGAGCTCGGGGGCGAGATCCGCGACGGCGTAGAAGCCGGCGATTTGCATCTTTTTGCTAAACGTCACGACGTCCGGAGGGTGCTCCAAATTCCACGCCTCGTGCGCCCAAAAGGTACCGCTCGACCCGCATCCAGTCTGCACTTCGTCCACGATCATGCGCACGCCTCTGGATTTCGTCAACGCTCGCAACTTTTGGAAGAAATCCGCGCTCGCGTGGTTATCGCCGCCCTCCGCCTGCATGGGTTCGACGATGACACCCACGACGTCCGCGTCTCGATCCAACGCCGCCTCGACCTCGGCGAGACATCGCGCCTCCTCCGCCGCGTTCTCTCTCTCGTATCGGTCGAGCGGATATTTCAGCTTCGGAAACGGACACGAGGGCCAATCGAACGTGGGGAAATCGAGTTTATGAATCCACTTCGTGTGCGTCAACGACAGACACGCCGCCGTGCGTCCGTGAAACGCGCCGTCGAACGATAAAATCTTAAACCCCGGACTCCCCGGTTTCGCGTTCGTCAGACAACTCTCCTTCTCTGCATCGCTGATCGCTCTTCCTCCGCGTCGCGCGTTCGCCGCCGCGATGAACACCGCCTTCATCGCGTGTTCGTTGGCGCACGCGCCGCACGCCATCGTCGTCGCCCTCGTCAATCCCTCGGGCGCCACTCGCATGAGCGTCCTCGCCACCCTTTGATCCCACCCAACCGGCGGGTTATTTCCCAGCGCCGGTCTGTGCGCGAGAACCCCCACGTTTTCGTCGTCTCGCAGCGCCGCCAACATCTTCGGATGGTTGTATCCCACCGGCAACGACGCGATGTGCGCGTACATGTCCAAAATCGTGTTCCCATCCGCGTCCACGACGTAATTCCCGCTCGAACGATCGACGTCGATAAAGTACCGAATCGACCCGACGTCTGCGTGCGTCGCGAGCGCGGCCACGGCGTCGCGCGAGCGCGGACCCGGCACGGGCGTGCGAACCTCGGGCGCGTTCGGTTCCCTCGCGCTCGCCGCGCTCGAACGCGCGCGATGCGTCGTAGAGGTGAAAGATGCGCGAACGAGCGTCTCCACCGCGCGTCTCCGAGCGCGAGAGAGCGACGACGCGAGCGACATGGCGCGTCGTCGCGCCGGCGTGTGCCGCCGGCGCTTTTTCGGCATTCGCGGCAGATTTCGTCGACGCGTGCGCGCGAGACGTGCGAACGACGACGCGCGAGAAGACGGGAGGTGACGACGAGACACTCACGCGACATGTCCGCGACGCGCGGACGCGTCGATCACTTCATCCACGGCGCGTGGGTGCGCGCGAACAGATCGATGCCGGTGGTTACCCCGCACGATAACAGAATCATCGGATCGATCGCCGCGGGCGACGCGCGGGCGGTGGACGACGCGGTGCGAGCGGCGAGGGATGGGTTCAAGGTGTGGAGCGCGGAGAGCGGTCGGGAGCGGTCGCGCGTGCTGCGAGCGATCGCGAGAGGGATCGAAAAGAGGAAGGACGCGCTCGCGGCGTTGGAGACGGAGGACATGGGAAAGCCGATCGAGGAGAGCGCGTGGGACGTCGAGGACGCGAGCGCGTGTTTTGATTACTACGCGGATCGGTGCGAGGAAATGTTCGGCGATCGGTCGTACGCGGAGGAAGAGGTGAAGCTGCCGATGGATGAATTCTCGGGAAGGTTGCGTCGAGAGGCGTTGGGCGTCGTGGGATTGATCACGCCCTGGAATTATCCGTTGCTCATGGCGACGTGGAAGGTGGCGCCCGCGCTCGCGAGTGGGTGCGCGGTGGTGCTGAAACCGAGCGAGTTGGCGAGTCTGACGTGTCAAATTTTGGGGGACGTGTGCGTAGAGGCTGGGCTGCCGCCGGGCGCGTTCAACGTCGTCACGGGGCGAGGGGAAGAGGCTGGCGCGGCGCTCTGCGCGCATCGCGGCGTGGATAAGATATCGTTCACGGGATCTCTGGCGACGGGACGCGTCATCATGCGGGCGTGCGCCAAGGATGTGAAACCCGTGTCGTTGGAGTTGGGCGGAAAGAGCGCGTTGGTGATTTTCGACGACTGCGATTTGGAAAAGGCCATCGAGTGGGCGCTTTTCGGATGTTTCTGGACGAATGGGCAGATTTGTAGCGCGACCTCCCGCGTTTTCATCCACGAACGCGTCAGGGATCGGTTCTTGACCCGTTTAAAAGAGGCAGCGGAGGCGATTCCGTACGGCGACCCTCTCGCCGAGGGATGTCGACTCGGTCCTCTGGTGAGCGCCGGACAATATAAAAAGGTGCTCGCCATGGTGAACAAAGCCAAACGCGCGGGATATACCCTACTGACCGGAGGTAAGAAGCCGTCCGCGCCGAGTTGTAGTCGAGGATTTTACATCGAACCGACCGTGTTCGTTGACGTGCCTCTCGACGCGGCGATTTGGCGAGAGGAAATTTTTGGTCCCGTCATGTGCGTCAGGACATTTAGCTCGGAAGAAGAAGTCGTCGCCTTGGCGAACTCGTCGGACTACGCGCTCGCCGCGGCAGTCATCACGGACGATCAGGTGAGACGAGAGCGCATGACGGCGGCGTTCGACACGGGCATCGTGTGGGTGAACTGCTCGCAACCGTGTTTCGCCCAGTTACCCTGGGGAGGTCGAAAGCGCAGCGGTTTCGGTCGAGATCTCGGCGCGAACGGAATGGACAAGTACATGCATCAAAAGCAAGTCGTCACGTACGTCTCGAACGATCCTTTCGCGTGGTACCCGATGTTTAAACCGCAGAGTAAGTTGTAATAAAGCACGTAAAAACAAACAATATCCGTATTCACAACTCGCGTCGACGCCTTCACACGACCATCTCTCACGGCAACGCCGCGGTGACTTGTACCTCGACCAACAGAGCAGGTCTCGCCAACTCCGCCTGCACGCACGCTCTCGTGGGCTTATTCTCCCCATCGATCCACTCGTTGTACACCGCGTTAAACTCGGGCGCGTCCTTGATGTCCCGAAGCCAACACATGGACGTCAACAATCGAGACTTATCCGTGCCCGCGAGTTCGAGGAGCTTCTCGCATCGCTCGAGCGTCTCGATCGTCTGCTCGCGCACGGTGTCGAAATTCGGTCCGACCTGTCCGCTGCAGTAAACGACGCCGTTGTGAATGACGACCTGGGACATGCGCGGGTCGTCCGTCCCCAGACGTTGAATGTCGTTCGCCATGGCGCGCGAGGAGACGATTCGCGGACGACGGGCGCGAGGAGACGAGGACGAACGCGCGCGGACGCGAGCGCGTTCGACGCGCGCGGACGAGAGGGCACGAGACGCGAACGCGAGACTCATTGTGACGCTTTCGAAGGGTCTCTGAAAAAGCGCGTCGCCGTCTCCGCGAGCTAATCCTCGAATCGACTCGGGTCGCGTCGCATGAGATCCCCGACCTCGTCCTCGACGACGAGTACTTTGTCTAATCGTTCCGACGTCTCGTCGCGCGCGCTCGCGCCGAGACCGTCGGCGGCGGCGGCGACGCTCGCGAAGAAGTCGCCGTCGTCGTCGTCGTCCCCGTCCACCCGCGGGTCAGGATTGAGCATCGATCCCTCGCTCATCGCCGCGTACACCTCGTCCACGGTCGCACCGCTCGTAGGTGCGAACCGCACGTGCGCCGTGAGAGGGTCGTCCTCGTCGTACGGTTCGTTCGCGTCGCCGACGTCGACGTCCGCGCCGCTCGGCGCGTCGGCGCCGCCGTCGATTTGACAGTACACGCACCCTTCGGCGCCGAACCTGGCGTCCTCTCGCGAGACGGCGTGTAAGGCTAACGACGTGTACTCGCACGCGTGCGCCGTCGTCGGCGCGGAGGTCGGAACGAAGGCGACGCGGGCGTCGGTAACGTAGAGCGCGCCGAGAATTCCAGCCGTCGTGGGATCGTCTTCACCGAACGTCATCGACGCCGCGCATCGCGCGAGGACGCGCTCGCCGTCGTCGAGCGCGAGTTCACCGTCTGGACCGACCGCGTCGGCGCGCGCGCGTAAACCTCGAGGCGGACCGGGGTGCATTCGTCGCTCGAGAGGGACGGTGTGTCGTCTCGCGGACGTTCGCGTCGGGACGGGACTCGATCTCGATCGACGCGAAGGAATCGCACCGCGCGCGAGCGCTATGAAATGTTGTGTCTCGCGCTACACGCGCTTTATCGCTACGCTACTGCGCTCCGCGCGTCGGTCTCTGAACCTCCCTCTCTTCATCGACGCCCGACGACGAGCGCGTACAACGAGTCGCCCACGAACTTCGCGTGTCGATGCATCTTACTCGCAATCTTCCCCGCGCTCGCGTTCCATCGTCGCATACCTTCTTTCGCGGCCGACGCGAGATCGTTCGCCTCTCTCCCGCGTCCATCGTCGTCGCCCTCCGCCGCGCGTCTCGCGCTCGAAGCGTCTCGCGCGTCGGCGTCTCGCGCCGTTCGATCCACCACCCTCTCCGCCACCAAGATCTCCACCCCTCGACACATCGGAAACTCCGTCCCACGCTTCCGTTCCTCCATCGTCGGTCGCCGTCGACCCTCGGGATAAAACGGAATCGCCCTCGCCGCGTACCCCGCGCACGCGTACCGAAACCGTCCCGCGACGTCCCCCGTTCGATGCACCCTTCGCGCGTCCCCTCCCTCGTCTTCACCGTCTCGCACGAGCGCATCGACGCGTCGAGACACACCGTAACACCTCTGCGCCCGTCTCTCCCCCGTCAGTCTCGTCCATCTCTCGCGCGTCGGCGCGAATCGCGACGCACCGGCACCTCGCGACGACTCTCGCGCGCGTCGTCGAACGTCAACACGCCGACGCACACGCGCGCCCCCACGGCATCGCGTCGTCGCGACGACGACGACGCGTTCGACGACGACGCGTTCGACGACGTCGAGGCGTCCGCTCGAGACGACGGCTCCATGCGCGCGCGCGCGACGGACGCGCGACGACGCGCGACGCGCGGGACGATGCCGTGTCTCAACCCTAGCCTCAACCCTCGTCTCAACCCTCGTCCCAACCCTCGTCTCAACCCTCCATTGGGATATGGTTTCATGAGCTAATACGTCGTATAGTATACGTCGTCGACCGGTTCACGCGTCGTCATCAGCATCATCCCTCGCGGCGCAGACTTCGAATCAATCATCACGACGCGACGCGACGACGACGACGACGACGACGACGACGACGACGACGACGACGACGACGACGACGGGATGAGCGAGGAGGAGACCAAGGTGCGACGACGACGACGACGACGCGATGACGATGACGATGACGATGACGATGACGATGGACGACGACGACGCGAGGGACGACCCCGACGGGGATGACGGAAAGACTGACGACGAGCGCGACCGCGAAGGATCGAGCGCCGGCGGCGCCCGTCTTCGGTGCGGCGTTCGCGAGCGGTGGATTCGGCGCGGCGGCGAGCGGTGGATTCGATCCGTCGAAGTTTGCGTCGAAAGCGAAAGGGACGAACGAGGCCGAGGGCGATGCGGGTGAGGGGGGCGCGCGCGACGAGGAGGAGGACGTCGAGGCGGAGTGCACCAAGGAGTTTAAACCCGTGGTGAAACTCGAGATCGTGGAGGATGATTCCGAGCGAAAGACGGGTGAGGAGGACGAGGACGTGATGTTCGAGGCGAAAGTGAAGGCGTACAGATTCACGGACGGTGAGTGGCGCGAGCGAGGACTCGGGCCGATTAAACTTTTGGAACATAAAGATTCGAAAAAGATTCGCGTGTTGATGAGACGCGACAAGACGTTGAAGATTTGCGCCAACTTTTACGTGCAACAGGAGTCCAAGGTGAGCGAACACGCGGCGAGCGAAAAGGCGTGTGTGTTCACCACGGTTGATTGCTCCGATGGGGACGAGAGACCGGAACTTTACAACATGTGCATCAAGTTTGGAAGCGCGGAGAAGCGAGAGGCGTTCACCGCGGCTTTCGAGGACGCGCAAAAGAAGATGGCGGCTTTGCCGGCGGAAGAAGGCGAGGCCGAGGCGGCCGAAGAGAAGGAAGCCGTCGCCAAGGAAGCCGACGCTCTGGCGGACGCGCTCTCGGGCGCCAAGGTTGAGGATGAAGAGAAGAAGGATGAATAAAACATCTTCGAGTTTACGTGGAAACGTTCGCCTTTGAAATATGACACATTAAGAAGACTCCATTATTATAGCTAACTAAGACAGTAGACGACGTCCGAACGTGTCGAACGCGGCGGCGATATCTTCCGCGCTCGCGCGAACCTCTTCGTTCGGGCACTGCATGCGACGACTCTCCGAAGCGTAGCTCACGCACAAGTCACCGATGGCGGCGCGCACGTGTCCGCCAGTGGCGTACGCGCCGTACGCCGTGGACTTGGGCACGAGCGATTGGTCCCAGAGCTGAAGGACAAAGTACACCGATCGAAGCAATCGAAGTCGCAGACGAGGGTTTTGCAGAGCGTCGATGCTCGACAGTCTCTTGTCGTGCATGCGCTGCGCCGGCGTCGCGAGCAGACGATCGTACGCGCGCTGCACGGGCTCCGCCAATCCTTGGCACGCGACGACGAGAGCGTCCGCGACTTCGCTCGTGTCGACATGATCGTCCGCTCGAGCCTCGACGGCGACGTCCGGCACGCCCCACAAACCAGCCGCCATGAGCTCGAGGCGCAAAGCGACGTGGACCACGGGGAAGGAGACGTCCGACGGGAACAACTCGACGCCCAATGCGCGAACCGCCAGGCACGTCTCTCGCAGACACATGCTCGCGCTCGGCGCGCGCGCGGCGGCTTGCAACAGAACTTTATCCCACAGATCACACACGATTTCACCATCCGGATCGTGATACTGAGAAAAGTGCACCATCTGGAGGCAGATGTCCCACAATTCGCACGGCTTGGCAAAGTCATTGTACAAATCGCTCAGCGGTTTCAACTCGTGCTCCAACTCGTAGACGAACGCCTCCTCTGGCGCGTTTGACGTTCCAGAAGCGCGCGCTTGGCGCGATCGTTCGACGCACACACCCAAAATTCGACGTTGCATGTCGAGAAGTTTGATTTTGCTATCGACGTTTTCACAGAACGACGTGTCCAAACCATTCGTCATGCCGCCGTCTACCGACTTTCTCGCGTGCAACAGGGCGCGCTCAAACAACACCATGCGCTGATCCAAGGTGAAAGTTTCGTCGTTCGCGCACCGACGCTCGGCTAAGGAGCAGTCAACTTGTGCGGCTAATCCATACAAGCTTCGGGCGGCGTACAATTGCGCCAACAAGTCAAGGTGTCTAGCCTCGTCGGGCGTCAGCACGCCGCCTTGTTGCGCCGATTCGAGCGCGCTCTTGCTCACAAGGTACGGCTCCAGCATACCGGCAGGTAACGACAGGAGCATCTCGTCGCGCTTGATGTAGATCAGTTCCGCAAAGACACGATGCATGAAATCCTGCGAGTCACCGATGGACACTCGCTGAAGTTGTTCAAGGATTTTCACGAGTCCTCGTTCGCGAATGTCCTCCGGAAGCTCGGCGGCGACGCGACTCAAGGACCCGGGTTCAGCGTCCGCATCAGCGCGCCCGGTCGCGAGACCTCGAATCGTTGTACACGTGACTTCGAAGCACGATTGGAGATCCTGCGAGATGAGAAAGACGATGGTTGTGGTCAGTACGCACGTTCGGGAAGGTGAGCGTAAAATGCGCGAACACGAATAGCCGTCGCTCAGGCTTAGATGTTCTGTAATTTTAAATCATCACGGCACGCTCGGCGGTAAGCCGAACGTTCACGAAAATGATTCGTCTTCATCGCAACGTGGAGTAAAAGATGCACATCAACGCGAGATCGCGAACAATTTAAACGTACCACCATGTCCACGTTGGGCTGTTCGTGAGGCGAGAATCGCGCTTCCTCCGAGCGCGCTTCGAGGGCCGCCGCCGCGGCCAGCGGCACCGCAGTCACACCGTGGAAGGCACGCAAATCAACGAGCTCGGCACACACGCTGGAGAGGTCTCCAGCAGTGGGAACCTTCATGAACAACGCGATGGCGTCGTTCACGTGCTTGTCTCTGACGATGTTTTCCTTGCGCGCGCGAGCGTCTCGGGCGAGTTGCAACAAGTCTCTCGCATGATAGAAGGTGCGCGAATCCGCACCGAAAAAGTCCGGACAACCCTTTTGGAGTTCGAAAGAGAGTTCTTCGGCGCTGTGTCGAGCGTGTGCCATGAGATGAGACATCATAGCTTCGATGAGCGCCCCGGCAAGTCGAGCACCCTCGGTGGTCGACACCAACTTCTTGAGCGTGAGCTGCGGTGTAAACGTACGTCAAAAGGTCAGTCACGCGTCAAAGCATGCGGCATCACGTAATTTGAAAAACAGAATTGAAAAGGACGCTCAGTGGAAGGGCACCATATACGTTGTCATCACTGAAAATCAGGGGATTGACAGATTGATATGGGAAGTCATCATCGCGCCACACGTAGAAAAAACACTTGAAAAAACAGAATCAATGCGTACCTGCGAGAGTTCTTTGCGAACGGAAGACGGAAGCATGTCGGCAACTCTCGAGAATCGTTCATCGGCGATGATGATGGTGATGAGAGATAAGGCTTGAGCCGTTCTGCTGACCAAGGAAGTAAGCGCCGCGAGGCTGCGTTCTTCCTCTTGGAGAGCAGTGAGCTCGTTACCGCTCGATCTGATTCGTCTGCGCTTGCTCTGCGACATCGTAGCACCACTGCTGATGCGAGGACGTCGTTGTCTCAAGAACGCAACGAGCGGGATCAACCGTTCGTGCAGAGACTTCAGGAGCGCTGTATCCATGGAGCATCGAAGAGCAGGCTCTTCGCTCATGTACCGAGCTGCAGCTTGGACTGCATTCAACGCCGTGTTCGCAATCTTCATCGCAGGGGACTGCGGTCTCAAAGACCCATTCAGGTTGGTTTGAATGGGAGCGCGAACGGGTACGAGTATGGCGCGTTCCCACGTGCTTGACATGATGCGAGCCGTGAACAGGTACAAGCCACGCTGGGCCGACGAATATGTTAAAACCGGTTGAACGATCGCGCGACCCATATTGAAAGAGCCGCTGTTATTCTCTTGGTTTTGCGGATAGTTGTCTTCGACGATAGTTGGTTCACCAGTGAGCCTCGGATCGTCGAAAGCACGCTTGGCGGCGAGCGTCATGGCGTTCGATTCTGAGCCAGAGACAGCGAGAGCGACGCACATCGCGGCGGCTTCGATCGGACCGTAGCTCTTGAAGAACTCCTCGATCTGTTCGGGAATGTTCATTTCAAGCACGCTCTGTAACGTATCGATCGGACGAGCCTTCTCAAATCGCACCAGACCAGCGTTCGTCATCAACACGAACCTCCGTCGTGGGCAGACATACTGAGTGACGAGTTCGGAGAGTAATCCAGTCGACTTGATGCGAGCTTCAGGCAACGTACCACTCGGATACGGCGGGTCAATCGCGTCTTGTACGCTTCTAGGCATCGGTATTTCACCGAGCGACCCGAGACCTGACGCACATCGTCCATCAAGTTGCTGAATCGTCACGACTTCTCGCAAGCCTCTCGTGCCGCTGCCGGAACTCACGGGAGGAGTCGGCGGTGGAAGCTGAAGGTGCGGCGGTAGAGCCAAATCACGGTTCGATAAAATCAACCGTGCGTCTGAATCATTCGGCGTCGCATCAGAAAGTAACAAGACGCCACTTCCATAAAATCCAGCCTCAATCTCCAACGCTCTGGACGTCGTGTTCAAAAGTGCTTGCGCCGTCGTCATGCCTCGCTGATTACCGCCTTGCGGTGGAGGATCTCGTTGCTCAACCACGGACAATCGCGAAGGACCTTGTCGCGAATTTCCCGTTCCCGAAGCGACACCGTATGAGTACCCTCGCGACGGTGGAAGCGCGGTGAGGTAAATTCGTCGTCCGTCGGCGCAAATCGCGACCAGAGTCACCACTGATGATTCTTCGGCTTGCACCACGGCTATGTGCACCAACTTCGCACCCTTCTTCACAGACGGCGTCGCCGACGCAAACAAAGATCCTTGACGACGAGCCTGGGCCGCGAGCTGCGCGACGTTCTTAACCTCTGCCACCTTTCTCGGTGCATCCTTGGCTCCCGGTCCGACGTCGTACACGACGACCACGCCCTGCTCGCTGCGCGTGTAGAGAATTCCACGCTTAGAATCCACCACAACTTGCTTCAATGCGTCCGATCCCTTCAATCGCAACACCGACGGCAAAAGGGACGACAAGTTTTGGCTGTGTCGAACCTTTTTGCATCGCTTGCTGTGCCACGTATCGCTCTGCGCGTACACCAACTCGTACAGAGCCTCATCGGCGCCCGCTAAGAAGATACGCCCTTCTGGAGTGGAAGTGATGTCATTCATGATCGTCGCGTCCGTCGGACACGAGTACTGCAACGGATGAAGTGTCAACTCGCGCCCGCCATCCTCCAGGCACACGCCGACCATGACGAGCTCCACCGTCGTCGCCACGACGAGCACGTACGAAATCGCCTCCAGAAACACCCCAGTCTTTGGCTTTACCAAGCCGACCGCGACGATCGCTTGTTCTTCTCCGCTGTACTCCACCGGCACGTCGTCCGCGACGTCTAAACGCCAAAGGAACAAAGAGTTGTCCACGCTTGCCCACGCGCGAGAGATTTCCGGCAACACGCCGCAAAAGCACACCGATTGCCGCGTGTTGTACCGCTCCAAAACCACCGCGGGCAGTTCCTCCGTCTTCAAACCCACCACATCGTTCGGCCAACCCGCGTTCTGAAACGAATACGCCTCCCTCGGCGCCTCTCTCAACAACTCCACCAAATCCGCCTGCTCGGCATCCGACGCGAGTTTACTCACCGTCTTCGCCGCCGCCTCCAGCGCCTCTCTCGCGTCTGCGCGCGTCCATCGACGCCCATCGTCAGTCCCTCTCCACACCCCCCCTTCGCGTCCATCCCGCGCCTCCCCCGTCCCCCCCCCCCGCGCGCGCGACGAGATCGAGATTCGTTCGAACCCGGGAGGGTCGCGCGTCCCTCCGTTCTCCCCCCTCCCC
>MDTD01002836.1_pt1 | contig 20441 bp, 19 predicted proteins | sample 811221 | NCBI WGS metagenome assembly MDTD01 (sample SAMN05326646, study PRJNA326480) | marine metagenome | isolation source: seawater | place: Pacific Ocean: South West | collected 2011
CCTACATAATTAATATTTTGAACATCAGCATTTTTTGAATTCATGAGTTTATCGTAATTTTTATGTAAAGGCATTCTCCATACTTTTTCTTCAACTTTTTCCCCTGCTTCAAAAATCTGTTTGGATAATTTATCATCATTTGAAAAAAGTCCTGCATACTCAGAACCTAAACTGACTATTATTGCACCGGTCAAGGTTGCTAAATCAACAATAAATTGTGGTTTAAATTTCTTTTCAGTAAAAGTTAATGCGTCGGCCAAAACCAACCTGCCTTCAGCATCAGTATTTAATATTTCAATAGTTTTACCACTATAAGATTTTACAATGTCTCCTGGTCTTTGAGCGTTCCCGCTAACCATATTTTCAACAAGCCCAACAACTCCTACAGCGTTTATTTTGGCTTTTCTAATTGCTAAATTTTTCATTAATCCGACAACAGCAGCAGAGCCTGCCATATCATAAGTCATGTCTTCCATAAATCTTGCTGGTTTTAAAGAGTAACCTCCAGTATCAAAACAAACACCCTTGCCCACAAAAGCAAGTGGTTTTGAATTATTTTTTGCTCCATTCCATTCTAATGTAACTAAATAAGATCCTCTGACACTACCTTGCCCAACACCGAGTAAAGAGAACATGCCAAGTTTTTTTAATTTTTTTTCATCATAAACATTAACTTTCAACCCATCTCGTCTAAGGGAAATCAATCTTTTAGCATATTCATCTGGATGTAAGACGTTTCCTGGCTCGGATACTAAATCTCTTGCATAAAAAGTTCCTTCTTCTAAAGCTTTAAATTTTAATTGAATTTGAGAAGAAGGTTTGTTCTTGTTTCCAAAAATATTAATATGAATTATTCTAGTTTCTTTTTTTGTTTTATACTTTCCAAATTCGTAAGATTTAAGTTTAAACCCATGAAGAAAATGACCTAAAAAATTATTGTCTTTGCCTATTAAACTATCAGAAATAATATTATACTCACTATTTTTTCCATAATTAATTCGCCCATAAAATTCTGCTCCTAAATTTTCTATTTCAGAAGTTTTAAGATTTTTTTTAATTGATATTAAAACTATTTTCTTTTTAGAATGCACTTCAAACACAAGTAAATTTTTCTTTAAGTCACTTGTCTTTAATAAATCTGCTACGTAATTAAATTCAGAGTCAGATAAAAAGTTTTTAAGTTTATTATTTACAAATTTTTCATCAGAGAATAATACAGTGTTAGCCGCAGGCTTGTTATTTTTCGTATTGAGGTAGTTAATTTTTATTGCCATAAATTTTTAAAAAAATATCAATAGGTTTGAGTGGTATATATGTGCAAATATATCAGATTTCAATGGAAAATTGACCATATTTAAACCATTAGTTGAAATTACATTTAGGTTGCTTTATTTATATAATAAATTGTCATGCTACAAAACAAAATTTATCGAAATTTTTCAATTGAAATATTAAAAACATTTTTCATAATTCTATTTGGATTATCTATAATTGCATGGACAGTTAGAGCGGTCAATTTTTTAGATTTAATTGTTGAAAGTGGCTATTCTATAACCACTTACTTTTATTATTCGTTTTTAAATTTATTTGGTATTGTAACAAAATTTATTCCATTATCTTTTTTATTGTCACTCGTTTTTTTCATATTGAAACAAACTCAAGAAAGAGAATTTATCATTCTTTGGACTTCTGGTGTAAAAAAAACAAAAGTTGTAAGTTTATTTTTCCTTTTATCAATTGTAATTTTTTTAATATATATAACTTTTGCAGCATTTCTCACACCTTATGCGCTCAACAAATCTAGAACTTTGTTAAGTAAAGATGGACTAAACTCATTTTTACCAACTATCAGAGTTCAACAATTTAGTGACTCTTTTAAAGGATTTACTTTTATTGTTGATAAAAAAGTAAAGAACGAAATCAAAAATGTTTTTATACATGATAATTCCAATACACTTAAAAATCTAGTTTCAAATCCAACAAGTAGCCAGTCAACAACTATAGTAGCAAGAGAGGGAATAGTCGAAGATAAGACAATGTTATTGTTTAGTGGTCAAATAATATCGACTGATAAAAAAAAGTTTGAAAGTAATGTGATTAAATTTGAACAACTAAATATTAATTTGAAGAATTTGGAAACCGATACTATTAAGGATCCAAAATTGCAAGAAACATCAACTATAAACTTAATGAAATGTACTTTAGGTGTTACAAAGGAAGAAACAATAAATTGTAAAGAGAACACAAAAAAAGAAATCGTAACAGTTTTAAATAGAAGATTAGTCTTACCACTGTATATTCCAATAATTGCACTTTTTAGTTCATTCTTATTAATTAAGGTGCGGTCTAAAAAAAATATTTTTTTAAATAAATATTCAGTATTTTTGTACAGCTTCCTAATATTATTATATGCAGAATTGATAATTCGTTTTACTGGAATTTATAAATTAATAAATATTTTGTTTTTTATTTCACCAATTATATTAATACCAATAATTTATATTTTTTTATCTTATAATTTATCAAAGGAGTCTTTTACGAAATGAACAAAATCTTATTTAAATATTTGCTTTCTGGGTTTGCTAAATCACTTTTTACATGGATATTAATTTTTTATGCGTTTGGATTAATTCTCAATCTTTTTGAAGAGATTGAATTTTTTAAAAATACAAATTCCTCAAATCTATTACCTCTTTCATTAACTGCCCTTTATATACCAAGTATGATAGTAAAATTGCTGCCCTTTATTATTTTTATTTCAAGTATGTCTTTTTTGCTTAATCTAAGAAACAGTACAGATCTTTTAACGTTAAAAGTTTTTGGTTATTCAAATTTTAAAATCTTTTTTATCTTAGCATTTACCTCATTTTTATTTGGATGGTTTGTTTTATTTACCATCAACCCAATAACATCGGTGATGATGAAATACTATGAACAAACAAAATCACAATACTCAAGAGATATTGATCATTTAATAACGATTAATAAAAACGGACTCTGGATAAAAGAAAATGAAAAAAAAGGTTATAGAATTATTTCAGCTGACAAAACTAAAAATAACTTTATTCAAAACGTTAAAATTTTTAAATTGGATAAAAATTATAATTTGACTGAAACTATTGATTCAAAATATGCAAGTATTTCTGGAAATCAATGGAATTTAAGCGAGGTGACTATAAATAAACTTGAAAATGGTGTTACAAAAAAAATTTTAAAAGAAAATTACTCCTTTGTTTCTCAGTATGATTATAGAAAAATAACTAGTTTATTCAAAAATTTAGATACTATGTCTTTTTTAGACCTCGTCTTAAATTACAAAGATTTGAATAATCGTGGCTATAATAAAGACCACTTAAATCAAAATTTAAACTCGATGCTCTCTATGCCTTTTTTTCTCTTCATAATGATTGCTTTATCTTCCATACTAACTATGAATGCTCTGAAAAAATCTAACAATTTTACTTTTATAGTCGTAGGTTTGCTAACAAGTGTGATTATTTACTATTTCAAAGATTTATCTTTAGCTTTAGGACAAACAAATAGAATCTCTTTATCATTAGCAGCTTGGATACCAGTTGTTGTTATTGGTCTATTTACATCAGTTGGAATTTTACAAATTAATGAAAAATAGTTTTATATATATAATATTAATTTTTTTAACTTTTCAGCAAATTTATGCTGAAAATTTAAATATAAAATCATCAAATATATCAGTTGATAAAAATACAAAAATTACCATTTTTAAAGATGGTGTAGAAGCTACTGACTCAAAGAATAATATTTTTAAAACTGATTTAGCCGAGTACAATAAAGAATCAAAAACTTTATCAAGTAAGGGAGAGACAGTTTTAATTACATCTGAAGGCTTTATTTTAAAAGGAGAGAATATCCTGTTTGACAACTCAAAAAAAGTAATTCAATCAAATTTTCCAGCTATAATTACTGATAAAGAAAGTAATCAAATATTTTTACAAAGGTTTGAATATTCTACTGAAAAGAATTTTTTTAGATCAACTGGAAATATAAAGATAATTGATACAAATAAAAATCAATATAATTTTTCACAATTATATATCGACGAAAAAAAAAGAGAAATTATAGGAACTGATATTAAATCTTTTTTAAATGACAATGATTTTAAAATAAATGAAAAAAATAAACCAAGAGTTTTTGCTAATGCAGTAAATATCAAAGACCAACAAACTGAGTTTACCAAGAGTATTTTTACTTTATGTAACTACCGAGATGAAGATAAGTGTCCACCGTGGTCATTGTTATCATCAAAAATGACACATGATAAAAAGAAAAAAACAATTTATTACGATAATGCAATAGTCAAAGTTTATGATATTCCAATTTTTTATATTCCAAAATTTTCGCATCCTGATCCAACTGTTGATAGAAGGTCTGGTTTTTTACCTCCTTCATTTTCAGACTCAAAAAATTTAGGTACAGGTTTTGAAATACCATATTACTGGGCAATCAATAGAGACAAGGACTTCACGTTAAAAAATAAACTATTTGCTTCAGAAAACCCTTTATTTTCTGGAGAGTACCGACAAGTTTTCGAGTCATCAAATCTTATTTTTGATTTTGGATATACCAAAGGCTACAAACAAACATCTGACACAAAAAAATCAGGTGATAAATCACATTACTTTGCCAAGTTTGTAAAAAACTTTTCATCTAAAGATAACTCTGAAAGTAATCTTGAAGTTACATTTCAGGAAGTTTCTAATGACAAGTATCTTAAACTTTACAGAATAGATTCGTCTCTAGTTGATTATCAAACAGATGCTTTAGAAAATTCTTTTAATTTTACTCATGCTGATGAGGATTTATTTTTCGGGTTTAAAGCTAGTTCTCATGAAACGTTAAAAGAAACATATAACGATAAATACGAATATATTTTACCTGATATCGTTCTGGACAAAAATTTATTTTCAGACAACAAATATGGGAATGCTGATTTTACAAGTAATTTAAAAGTTCATAATTATGATACGAACAAATTTACCAAATTTTTAGTCAATGACATTGATTGGAGATCAACGGACTTTAATTATAATTCCGGTCCAACAGGAAAATTACTTGGAAAACTTAAAAACGTAAATTATGAGGCTAAAAATACCTCAGATTATAAAACTGAAACTACAAGTGAGTTGTTTGGTGCTCTAGGACTATTAACTGAAATTGATATGTATAAAGAAACACCAAACGATTTAAAACATCTTCTCACCCCAAAATTTTTAGTAAGATATTCGCCAGGTCATATGCGAAAACAAGAAATTGACAATGGGACTAGGCTAACACATCACAACTTATTTAGTTTAGATCGTTTAAATTCTTATAATAATTTTGAAAATGGTCTAAGTGCAACAGTAGGATTTGATTACGAGATCAAAAATGATGATAGAAAATTCGATTTAGTAGTTGGACAAGTTATAAATGAAAAAGAAAACAAAGATATGCCCTCATCTTCTAGTTTAGACGAAAAACTTTCAGATGTGATCGGTAGCACTAATTTAGAGATTAATGAAAAATTAAAATTCAATTATAATTTTGCCTTAGATCAAAATTATAATCAACTGAACTATAATGAAATTGGGACTACGATAGATTTAAACCCTATAAAATTTAATTTCAATTACTTGAGGGAAATGGAACACATAGGAGATCAAGAGTATATAAGTACAAAAATAGATCTTCTTAATTCAGATAAAGGAGTATTTTCTGCTGAAACAAAAAGAAATTTAATTACTAACTCTGCTGAATTTTATAATTTAAGCTATGAATACTTAAACGATTGTTTAAAGGCTGGCTTAGTTTATAGAAGGGAATTTTATGATGATTCTGAACTTGAGTCTGAAAATTCTTTAATGTTTAAAATTACTTTAATACCTTTTGGTAATTTAAATTCTCCTTCTTTCAATAAATAAATGAAAAAATCAATTTTCCTATTTTTATTTTTTTTAAATATTTCCTATCCATCTTTTTCGTCTTTAGATAATAAAATAGTTGTGAACGTTGAAAATCAAATCATAAGCTCCTATGAGTTAAAAAATAAAATTAGAACCATTTTAACTTTGAACAATCAAGAACTTAATCAATCGACAATTGATGTAACTAAAAATAAAGCTCTTCAAAATTTAATTAATTTAAAACTTAAAAAAAATGAAATCATTAAGTATTCTATCTCACCAAGAGAAGGGTCAGTTAATAGTTACCTGAAGAATGTGTCAGCTGGCTACAATTTAAATGTTGAGGGCTATAAAAAGATGTTTAAAGATAAAAATCTAGATTTTGACTTGTATCTTGATGAAATAACAACTGAGTTAGCCTGGCAAAACCTGATATTTCAACTTTATAAAAATAAAGTCAATCTTGATGAAAAAGAAATAGATAAAGAATTAAAAGAAATGATAAAAAAACAAAAAAATATGACAGAGTTTAATCTTGCAGAAATTGCAATTGAGTTAGAGGATTTTGCAAAAAAAGAGAAAATCATTAAAGAAGTTGAAGATCATTTAAATGCTTTTGGTTTTGAAAGAACTGCAAAAAAGTTAAGTATGTCTTCCACATCTATAAACGGAGGAAACTTAGGATGGATAAGTTCAAGATCTTTATCAAGAAAAATAAATGATGTAGTAAAAAAAATGGACATAGGCCAAATTTCTGAACCCATCTTACAATCTGATAATTTACTATATCTGAAACTAATTGATAAAAAGATAACTAAATCTGAAAATGTGGACATTGAAAAATTAAGAACACAAATTATAAATATAAAAAAAAATGATATCTTGGATTTATATTCAAATAATCATTTATCAAAAATTAAAAACACAGCATTTATTCAATTTAAATGAAAAATAAAATAATAATCATTACAGGTGATCCAAATAGTGTAAATTCTGAATTAATTTTCAAAACATATAAAAAATTAAGTAAAACTGAAAAAAAAAATATTTACTTAGTAGGAAATTTAAAACTATTTGTTGCGCAATTTAAAAAACTTAATATTAAAATTAATTTAATCAAAGTTGATTCTATTTATAGTGTTATTAGAGAAAATAAACTTAAGATTATTGATATCCCTTTAAAATTCAAAGAACCTTTTAATGTTCCGCTAAAAGATGCTTCTAACTACATAAAAAAAAGTTTAGACCTAGCTCATAAACTTGGACTAAATAGTTCTGTAAAAGGAATAATTAATTGTCCAATAAACAAGAAATTGCTTAAAAATTCTAAAAATAGAGGCGTCACTGAATATTTTGCTAAGAAGTGTAAAATTTTAAATAATACTGAAATAATGATGATTTATAATTCAAAATTATCTGTAGTGCCTATCACTACTCATATGGAAATTAAAAGTATTGAAAAAAAGATCAAATCAAATTTTATTATTAACAAAGTAGTTAGTTTGAGCAAAAATTATAAAAAACTATTTAAAAAGAAACCTAAAATAGGCATGCTTGGTTTGAATCCCCATAATGATGAATTTCGTAAAAGTTCAAAAGAAATAACTGAAATTATACCTGCTATTTCAAAACTTAAAAAAAAAGGATTTAGAATAGATGGACCTTTGCCCGCAGATACAATTTTCATTAATGATTATAAAAAATATAACATTATAGTTGGCATGTATCATGACCAGGTGTTGGCTCCTTTTAAAGCACTTTTTCATTTCAATGCAATTAATTGTACTTTAGGCCTAAAATATTTACGTATTTCACCAGATCATGGTCCAGCTAAAAACTTAATAGGTAAAAATAAAGCAAATTTTTTAAGTTTATTTCAGTGTATAAAATTTTTTAAAAATAAATAAATGAAATACGCTAAAAAATCTTTAGGTCAAAACTTTTTAATTGACGATAATATCTTAAGAAAAATAGTTAATTTAACAAATATTAAAGATAACAATATTTTAGAAATTGGACCTGGAAATGGTGCCCTAACAGATAAAATTTTAGAAAAAAATCCTAAGTCTTTAATTATTGTTGAGAAAGATAATTCATTATTTGAAAAACTGAATATTAAATACAAATCAAACAAAAAAGTAAAAATTTATAATGCAGATATTCTAAAGTTTGAGCTTAATTTAAAGTTGAAAAAAAAAACAATAATCTTTGGCAATCTCCCCTATAATATTTCTTCTCAAATATTAGTAAAAATTATAAAATTAAAAAAAATAGATTTTAATTGTCAATCACTAATACTTATGTTTCAAAAAGAAATGGCCGAAAGAATTGATGCAAAATTTAATTCGTCTAAATACGGGAGATTGTCAATATTGAGAAACTATAAATTTAATATTGCCAAAAAATTTAATGTATCGCCCTTTTGCTTCTTTCCAAAGCCAAAAGTCACGTCTACGGTTATGCTTTTTAAACCAAATAAAAAAATTAAATTTTACATCAAAGATATTAGCAATTTAGAAAAAATTACTAATATTATGTTCTCTAATAAAAGAAAAATGATTAATAAATCTTTAAAAAAAATTCTTAATAATTATCAAATTAATTCAATAAAAGACTTAAACTTGAATTCTAGACCAGCTGATTTAAATTTTGATAAGTACTACAAAATAACAGAACTTTTTGAAGATGGTTTATAATCATCTTTACTTGAAGAAATTATGGACTCAATTTGTTTGTAACAAATTTCAAGATTCTCATTTATTAAAATGTAGTCATAATCTTTCCAGTGTTTAATATCTTCATCAAACGCTTTGAACCTTCTGTTTACTTCCTCAACGGAGTCTTGATTTCTTTTAACTAGTCTGTCCTTAAGTTCTTTTTTATTTGGAGGTATTAAATATATTTTGATTAAATTTAAATTTTTAAACTTCGAAAGTTGTTTAGTGCCTTGCCAATCAATATCAAATATGATGTCGCTATGTTTTGATAAATCGTCAACATTTTTTTTTAGTGTTCCATAATAATTTCCGAATATTTGAGCATGCTCATAAAATTGATCTTTTTTTATCAAATCTTTAAATTTTTTTTCTGAAATAAAATGATAATCTACACCGTCGACTTCGTTGGGTCTTGGTTTTCTGGTGGTGTGTGAAACGGATATCTTAAACGTGTGATATTTTTGCTGAATTTTTTTTGTTATAGTTGTTTTTCCCGCACCAGAAGGTGAGGATAGAATTAACATGATATTTTTTGTACCATGTGTCATTTAAAATCGTTTTTGTTAATCTTATTGATTTGACTTGCTTTCAACAAATTTGATTGCATCTCCAACTGTAAGTATCTTTTCTGCTTCACTGTCAGATATCTCGGATCCAAATTCTTCTTCGAAAGCCATAACCAATTCAACTGTGTCCAAACTGTCAGCGCCTAAGTCATCGATAAAGCTAGCTTCCTCAGTAACTTTCTCTTCTTCGATCCCTAAATGGTCTGCTACAATTTTTTTTATTTTAGATTTTACGTCTCCAGACATTAATTACCTTTGTTTGATTTATAATAATTTCTTAATAGATTATTAATTAGAATTGTCAAGCCATATACATTCCACCATTTACATGAATGGTTTCGCCATTAATGTAATTTGCCATTTCTGAAGCCAAAAAAGCTACGCAATTTGAAACATCCTCACCTGTACCCAAATCTCCAGCTGGAATTTTGCTTATCAACATCTTTTTAAACTCTTCTTTAATTTTGTCCGTCATTTCAGTTTTAATAAATCCGGGTGACACACAATTAATATTTATATTTTTCTTTGCATACTCTAGTGCCAAACTTTTTGAAAAAGCAATAATACCTGCCTTGGAAGCAGAGTAATTAGTTTGACCTATATTACCAGTATGACCAACTATTGAAGTTATATTAATTATCTTGCCAGATTTATTCTTAAGCATTTTTTTAATTGCAAATTTACACATTAAAAAGGTAGAAGTTAAATTTATATCTAAAACTTTTTTCCAGTTTTCCTCGGTTAACCTTATAGAAATATTATCTAAAGTAATTCCAGCGTTATTTACTAAAACATCAAGTCCATTTAATTTGTTACTAGCTTTTTCAATAAAAGACTCGATATTTTTATGATCTTCAAGGCTAAATTTTTCTATATGAATATTATCAAAATCTTTTTTAAGATTGTTTAACTTATCTTCCTTTGTTCCAGTGGCCAAAACTATTGATCCTTGGTCTACAAATTTTTTAATTAGGCTGTTTCCAATCCCTCCAGTGGCACCTGTTATTATAATTTTTTTATTTTTTAAATTCATCAACTGTTTTTTTCATATCATCTATTGAATTTATACTAAAGCAATTTATATCTTTAATCGTCCTCTTTGCCATTCCAGACAAAACTTTTCCAGGGCCAATTTCAACAAATTTTGTAACTTTTTCTTTAGACATGTTAATTAAACTTTCACGCCATCTCACCGTAGAATAAATTTGTTCTATCAATAATTTTTTTATAATTTCAGGCTCATTTTCAATTTTTGAGGTCACGTTAGAAATAATATCAAAATCGGGCTTTTTAAAGTCAACAGAATTTATTTTGTCTTTCATTTTATTAGCTGCTTCCCTCATTAAAGAACAATGAAATGGAGCACTTACATTCAAAGGTATAAATTTTTTTTTATTATTTTTGAGAATGTTTTTTAAAAAATCTATCCCTTCAACATTGCCACTAATTATAATTTGTCCTTCTGCATTGTCATTTGCAATTTCACAAATACCCTTAGATTTCGTTTCTTGAAGAAATTGATTAATTTCATCTATCTTAAGGCCTAGAACTGCAATCATACTACCTTTCCCAATTGGAACAGCCTCCTGCATCGACTTGCCTCTTTCATAAAGAAGAAACAAAGCATCACTAAACTTTAGTGAGTCTGAGCAAACTAAGGCGGTGTACTCACCTAGTGAGTGTCCAGCAAAAAATTTTGTTAAATCAAAATTAAATTTAAATTCTTTTTTCAAAACTGAAAAAATTGAATAACTTACTGTTAAAATTGCTGGTTGAGTGTTTTGTGTTAATTTTAAATCTTCAGAGGGGCCTTCTAAAATAATTTTAGATATATTATAACCAAGTTTTTCATCGGCTTCTTTAAAGATATTTTTTACCAAATCAAAATTTTTATAAAATTCCAACCCCATGCCCACAACTTGTGATCCCTGACCTGGAAATAGTATAGCATTCATATATTTTTGCACTTAATCATCAATTTTAAGTATTGATATAATATCCTAATATAGTATAAAACTTTTTTTATTACATGTACTTTAAAACAAATTATTAAACAATAATCATTACAAAAATGTCTTTTTACGAAAACACTTTAATAACAAAACAAGATATTCAAAAATCAGAGTTAACAAAAATTAAAGAAAAATACAGTGATTTAATAAATAAAAATTCTGGAAAAGTGATTAAGATTGAGGAATGGGGCCTTCTTAATTTGGCGAGAAAAATTAAAAAATACAATAAAGGTTTTTATATCCATTATAAATTTGAGGGGAGTAAAGACACTTTAGCTGAAATTAATAAAAAAATTAAAATTGATAATTCAATTATCAGACATTTAATTGTAAAATATAAAAACTTAGACACGGAAAAAGAGTACTTTAGAAAAGATAAATAAATGAAACGTAAAGGAAAAAAATTTCAGAAAAAAAATACCAATTCACTAAACAAACTTAGTTTATTTCAAAAAAATGATGGAAGGTTTAGTCGAACATGTCCTTTGTCTGTAAAAAACGCACCTATAATTGATTACAAAAATATAAGTCTTTTAAAAAAATATATTTCTGAAAATGATAAAATCTTATCTTCAAAAATTACCTCTGTCTCGAGTGGTAAACAAAAAAAATTAACTAGAGAAATAAAAAAAGCAAAAATATTGGGGCTTATATAAGATGGAAGTAATTCTTTTAGAAAACATTATTAAGTTGGGAAATATAGGCGATAAAGTAAATGTTAAACCTGGATATGGAAGAAATTATTTATTAAAAACTGGAAAAGCTTTAAGATACAACCAAGAAAATTTAGCATTAGTAAATAAAAAAAAAGATGAACTTAACAAAAAAAATATTGAATTAAAAAATAAGTTTAAAGAAACAGCAAAATTAATAAATAAAAAATCATTTACCTTTTTTAAAGAAAGTAAAGAAAATGGAGAACTATACGGCTCAATAAAACCAAAGGAAATTTCTAATAAGATTTTAGAAGATATAAAAATAGACATTAAACCTTCTCAAATTGTTATAAAAGAAAATTTAAATAAAATTGGTAGTTATAAAGTGGAAATTAATTTTCACTCCGAAGTTTCCGCCCAAATTTCTTTAAAAATAGATAAGATTCAGTCAGCATAACTTTTCCACAGATAGAAAAAAAAGTGTGTAACTTTAAACTTTAATTAATTTTTTTCTGAACCTATGATGCTTATATGGAAAACGTTAAAATTAACGAAAACAAAATTAGCAAAGAACAACCTTCAAATCTAGAAGCCGAACAGGCTTTATTAGGATCCATTCTTGTAAACAATGATATTATTGATGAAATATCAAATATCATAAAGCCCATGAGTTTCTACGATCCAGCGCATACGAAAATATATGAAGTAATCGAAATTTTAAATAATAAAGGGATGATAGCCAACCCAATTACACTTAAAAACTTTTTTGAAAAAGATAATTTACTGAGTGAAGTGGGAGGAACAGAATATTTAGTCAAATTAACCAGATTTTCAGGATCTGCCAAACAAGCTTTGGACTATGCTAAAGTTATTCATGAAATGTATTTACGACGAGAATTAATTTTAATTTCTAATAATTTGTCGTCTGAAACATTAAATTCTAAAGATCAGAATGCAGAAAGTATTATTGAAAATACTGAAAAGTCATTATTTGATTTAGCTGAGCGTGGTAGTTTTTCACAATCTTTTTTAAAATTTAATCATGCTCTTGATCAGACTATCGAGATGGCAACATTGGCAATGAAAAATGATAAAGGAATTGTTGGGGTGCCTACTGGTTTGACAGAGTTAGATAAAAAACTAGGTGGTTTACATAAATCTGATCTTATAATTTTAGCAGGTAGACCTTCTATGGGAAAAACGGCGTTAGCTACCAATATAGCTTATAATGCTGCTCAAGATATAATGAGCAGACAAGAAAAATCGTCTGTAGCTTTTTTTTCGTTAGAGATGTCATCTGAACAATTATCGACAAGAATTTTATCCGAACAAGCAAGAATAAAATCTGACGATATAAGAAATGGGAAAGTCACTGAAGAAGAAATAAATCGTTATATAGAAACTTCAAGAAATATTTATAATCTTCCACTTTTTATTGATGAAACACCAGCAATTACTATTGCCACCTTAAGTAACAGAGCGAGGAGAATTAAAAGACTTTTTGGAGTTAAATTAATTGTTGTAGATTATATTCAATTAATGAGAGCAAACTCTTACAAAAATGAGGGTAGAGTTCAAGAAATTTCTGAGATAACTCAAGGTCTCAAAGCATTAGCTAAAGAACTTGGTGTTCCAATATTAGCATTGTCTCAACTTTCAAGAGCGGTTGAGCAAAGAGACGATAAACAACCTCAATTAGCTGATTTGAGAGAGTCTGGATCCATTGAGCAAGATGCTGATGTTGTAATGTTCGTTTACAGAGAATCTTACTATCTAGAGAGAAAACAACCTAAATTAGGATCAATTGAATATGCAGAGTGGCAATCAAAAATGAATGATGTGGTAGGATTAGCTGATATTATTCTTGGAAAACAAAGACACGGCCCCACAGGCACGGTCAAAGTTGAATTTGAAGGAATTTACACGAAATTCAAAGATTTAAGTAAAAATTAAGATCAACTTTTAATTTTAGTTATTAATAATTTAAGATATATCTGAAATATCCCTATGTTTACTTTTTTTTACAAAAAATTGGTAATTGACTATCCTAAATTTACTATATCTTTGATAGCCATTCTTTTAGCATTTTCAATATTTCATGCTAGAAATTTCAATTTAGACGCCTCATCTGATGCATTAATTTTAGAGGGAGATAAAGACTTAAAGTTTTTAAGAGAAGTTAATGATAGATATGGTTCAAAAGATTTCTTGATTTTAACTTATACTCCAGTTTCAAGTTTCGTAGAAAAAGAGACAGTAATAAATTTACAATTATTAAAATCAAAAATTGAAAAATTGTCATGGGTCGATAGTGTAATTACAATTATTGATGTTCCTTTACTTAAAAGCTCCGATGAAGGTCTGATGGATCGGTTAAAAAATTACAAAACTTTAGCCCATCCAGAGATTGATAGGAAAAGAGGTTTCGATGAGATTATAAATAGCCCAATATACAGAGATTATGTCATAAGTGAAGATGGAAAAACTTCTGGGATAGTCGTTTATTTAAAAAAAGACGAACGTTTATCAGAATTTATTAAAATAAAAGATAAATTTTATAATCAAATTTTAGAGGGGAAACTTTCTAAATTGGAAAAGGATAATTATAAAAAATTTTTAACTGAATATGAGGATTACAAAAATTTATACAATATTAGAAATCGGCAAAACATTGCTGAAATTAGAGATGTGATTAGCAAATACGGTGAGAGTGCAAAAATTCATTTAGGTGGTATTCCGATGATAGCAGATGACATGATGAGTTTTATTAAAAGTGATATCATTGTATTTGGTTTTGGGGTTTTTGTTTTTATTATTTTTACGCTTTGGATTGTTTTTAGAAATATTAAATGGGTTGTTATGCCTCTTTTGGGATGTGCATCATCAGTAATAATAATGGTGGGGTTTTTAGGTTTAATAGGATGGAAAGTCACTGTAATTTCATCAAACTTTATTGCGCTAATGCTTATCCTGAACATGGCTATGAATATTCATTTAACAGTAAGATATCTGCAATTAAAAAAAGAGTTCGATAATTTAAGCAAGGATGATGCGATTTTAGAGACTAGTAAAAAAATGTTTTGGCCAATTTTATATACAGTTTTAACAACTATTTGTGCTTTTTTGTCTTTAATATTTAGCGGAATCAAACCCATAATTGATTTTGGTTGGATGATGACTCTGGGATTAATTGTTTCTATTTCAGTAACATTTTTACTAATTCCATCCTTATTAAAAATTACTTCAACAGTCAGCGACGTAAATATAAAAAGTCCAGAAAAGTCTAAGATAACTTCTGCCTTAGGTAATTTTTCAAAAAAAAATGGAATTCTAATTTTTGGACCGACTATAATAATTTTAATATTTAGTTTAATAGGAATTTCTAAATTAGAAGTAGAAAATAGCTTTATTAATTATTTCGATAAAGAGACAGAAATTTATAAAGGAATGAAAAAGATAGACGATGATCTCGGTGGAACTACTCCTTTGAATATTTTAATTAAATTTCCATCAAAAAAACAGGATGATATTGATGATGAGTTTTCAGAGTGGGAGGAAGATGGCGAAAAAGAGGAGGACAAATCTAAATACTGGTTTACTAGAGATAAAATGGATAAAATAATTAAGGTCCATAACTATTTAGATTCACTTCCTGAGATCGGTAAAGTTTTGTCATTTGGGTCTATTTTAAGAGTTGCAGAGGATCTTAACAAAAAAGAATTACAAAGTTTAGAAATTGCAGTTTTATATAGCAAAATTCCTGATGAAATTAAAAAAGAGGTGGTTTCGCCTTATATTTCAGTTGAAAATGACGAAGCTAGAATAAGTGTAAGAATTAAAGACTCACTTGTGGACCTTAGACGAGATGAATTGATAAAAAAGATTAATAGAGAAATTAATTCAGAACTTGGATTGAATAAAAACGAGTACAGGCTAGCTGGTGTTCTAATTCTGTTTAATAATTTATTGCAAAGTCTGTTTAAATCTCAAATTTTAACATTAGGAATAGTAATGCTGGGAATTTCAGCAATGTTTTTCATTCTTTTTAAAAATATTTTGATTTCATTTATTGGCGTAGTTCCAAATTTTATTGCTGCTTTCTTTATTTTAGGAATAATAGGTTTAATGGGAATACCTTTAGATATGATGACGATAACTATTGCTGCAATAACAATAGGTATAGCTGTTGATAATAGCATTCACTATATCTACAGATTTAAAGAAGAATTTAAAAAAATAGATAATTATCATAAAACGATAGATCGTTGCCATAATACCGTAGGAATAGCAATTTTAAATACATCTATCACCATAGTATTTGGCTTTTCGATTTTGGTACTATCAAACTTTATACCAACAATATATTTTGGTATTTTTACAGGAATGGCAATGTTGTTAGCAATGATTTCAGTATTAACATTACTTCCTAAGCTGATACTTGCATTTCAGCCTTTTGGAAAAGAAGGTAGCAAATTGATCTGATGATCTCTACTTTGCAAGATCTTATATCCGTATTAAATGCTTTTGATACGATTTTTTTTGTAATCATAATTTTTTCAGTAATACAATGTTTTCTAAAAGGTTTTACTTTAAGTTTAATTTCTTTTATGAAGTGGATCATTGCAATTATTTCCACAATAATTTTCACACCTAAATTGCAACCTTGGGTAAGTGAATATATAGAGTCTGAATTTATCAACAATATTGGAATCGGTATTGCAATATTTATTGTAACTCTTTTTTTTGCAATTGTTGTAGGTAGATCTTTAAATAAAGTTGTCACTTGGTCTGGTGTTGGTTCTATAGACAAAACATTTGGTTTTTTGTTTGGATTTCTTAAAGGGTATATTGTTTCAGTATGTTTGTTTTCTGCATTAAATTGGTTTTATCCTTATCAAAATTGGGGTATATCTATTGATAAAGCAATATCATTTAATATTATAAAAGAAGGAAGTGAGATGCTTATTGACGAATTTCCATCTAACGAAGAATTTATAGACACTAAAGAGAAAATTGAAAAAATTTAAATTAGATAAACTTAGGGAAGAATGCGGAATATTTGGCATCAATAATCATCAAGATGCTGCTGCGCTAGTAGCGTTAGGATTACACGCTTTACAACACAGAGGTCAGGAGGGATGTGGAATAGTATCTTTTGATGGTAAAAATTTTCACTCAGAAAAAAGACAAGGTTTGGTGGGAGATCATTTTACTAATTCGAATACAATTAACAAATTACCAGGTAACTTCGCTATAGGACATAACCGATATTCTACTACTGGTGAAACTTCTTTGAGAAACATTCAGCCTTTTTTTGCAGACCTTCATATGGGCGGCCTCAGCATAGCGCATAATGGAAATCTTACAAATGCTTTAGCGTTAAGAGAAATATTGGTGAAAGATGGCGCTATTTTTAGAACAACCAGCGATACTGAAACTATTGTTCAACTAATCGCAAGATCAAAGCGTGAAAAGATAATAGATAAATTAGTAGATGCATTATTTCAAATTCAAGGGGGTTATTCACTGGTAATGATGACTAATAAAAAATTAATAGGAGTCAGAGATCCGTTTGGTATAAGACCATTAGTAATCGGGAAATTAAAAGAATCATATATATTAGCTTCAGAAACTTGTGCTCTAGATATCGTTGGTGCATCGTTCATACGAGACGTTGAAAATGGTGAAATTGTTTATATTGAAAATAAGAAAATTAATAGTGTAAAACCATTTGCGAAGCAGAAAGCTCGCCCATGCATATTTGAATATATATATTTTGCTCGGCCAGATAGTATAATTGATGGAAAATGTGCTTATGAATATAGAAAAGATTTTGGCAAACAGTTAGCAAAAGAAACTGATATAAAAGCAGATATTGTTGTACCGGTACCTGACTCTGGTGTTCCTGCCGCACTTGGATACTCTGAATTTTCAAAAAAAAGGTTTGAATTAGGACTAATTAGAAATCATTATGTTGGAAGAACTTTTATTGAGCCTGCTCAAAATATAAGAAGTTTAGGTGTTAAATTAAAGTTGAGTTCTACAAAAAGTTTAGTAAAGAGTAAGTCAATAATTTTAATTGATGACTCTTTGGTTAGAGGAACCACTTGTAGTAAAATTGTAAAAATGTTGTACGAAGCTGGAGCAAAAGAAGTTCACGTGCGAATAGCTTGTCCAGAAATCAAATTTCCAGACTTTTACGGTGTAGATATGCCTACAAAAAAAGAACTTTTAGCTCACCAAAAAAATCTTGATGAAATGTGTGATTATATAAAAGCTAAATCTCTAAAATTTTTAAGTTTGGATGGTCTTTATGAAGCTTTAGGAAAAGGCCAAAGAAACAAAACGTATCCACAATTTAGTGACCACTATTTTACAGGAGAGTATCCAGTTAAACCATCAGATAATCTTGGTGATGCAAAAATTAGGCAATTATCTTTGTTGAGTGGCAAATCTACAAATTAATTGTAAATTCTTAATTTATTTTTTTTATTAAGATATAATATATTTCCTTCAACAAAAATAGGGAAAGATGAAATTTTGCCATCAAGTTTATAAATGTTAGAAATAGTCCCAATTGGTTTAAAAATAATAACGTATGAATTTTTCAAAAAAATATTTAGTTTATTGTTCACAATAAATAAAGATTGGATTTCAACTTTTTTTTCTTTACTTTTCAAAAAGTTTGCAACTTTTTTGTCTATATTAATCGAATATATAATCTTCCCATTTAATAAATTCATACAAATTAAAAGATTATTATTTGTAATAAGATAGATGTGATTACCAGAAATAATCGGAGTTACTATAGAAGATACATTTGTTTTAGAAATTGTCGAACCACTACTAACATCAATTATATAAAGTGTGGGATCAGTAGCAACAATGATTCTTTCTTTATGTGCAACTACTGGATTAGAGAAAAATAAATTAATTGATCCAACGTCTATAATTTTATTTAGACTTAAAAACCAATTAAGAGTCAATGTTTCTATGTTTAAAGAATATAGTGAGCCATAAGTATTCAAAAATAATATTGAATTATTATAAAGAGATATTGAATTACTAAATTTATTTTTTAGAATATTTTCTTCAGTTGGAAAAATTTTAATTCTTTTGCCGTCTAGTTTATCAATTACATACAAATTATTATTCTGATCAGCTAAAATTATCTTGTTATCATATATTTTTAAGTTAGACCTAAAGGGTATTTTGTAATTTCTAGCCCACATCAGTTTTTTATTTCTATAATCTAGAGCGTAAACATAGCCAATATTATCAGAAATATAAGCAATATTGTTTTCGATAATTATGTTTAAAATTTTATTAATCTTCTTAAATCTATTTTTATAAAAATTAAATCTATAAATTTCTTGATTACTGTCTATAGAACTTACAACTAAATTGCCTCTAATATCTGATGTTATTAAAAAATTGCCATCAAATAAAATTTTATTTTTTATTTTATATCTACTTAATTTTTTGCTTTGAAAAATGAGATTATTTGAATTTTTAAAATTATAATTAGCTGAATTATTGGCGTCACTAGAAAATTCATCTACCCATTTATCATTTTTTTTAATAGGAGATAAAATGATGGTAGTGTCTTTCGGAGGGGCTATCTCAAGATTAAATGGTTTTTCCTCAGTATATAATGTTTTAAAATTTTCAAATCTTTTGTTATCAGTTTCAATAATACCAGAATTATTCCAAATTCCTGTCTTATTATCAAATGAACAATTAACCAACAAAAAAAATAGAAAAATTAATAAAGACCTCATTAAAAAGATGCTCCATTCATCTATTTAAAGCATCCTCTGCTACATCTTTCCAAATAGAATTATCATCTATAATTTCATTTAATAATCTTTTGCCATTATCGTCAGAAACTTTAATTAAATATAGTGCTTTTTTTAACTTTACTAGATTTTTTTGCTCTCTATCAATTTTAATTTTTTCAACTTCTTCAAAAAGTTTAAGAATTTCATCTTTGTTTTCTTCTAAAGAATTTTCTAATATAATATTTAATGCTAATAAGGAATAAATTTTATTTTTTTCAAATACTATTTCTTTTAACATTAACTTTGATTTTTCTAAATCATTTGATGCTAATAATACGCCTGCTGAAATGTATTTTTCTGAAACCTTTTCATTTTTTGATTCATTGTAAAAATTAGAAATTAAAATCCCTATGATTATCAAAATGCATAGAATGAAAAAACTAATTATTAATTTTTTCTTTATTTGTATAAAGTTTTTTAATCTATCTAAAAAACTTGTTTTATTTTCAAAACTATTTTCCATACAAAAAATTTTTCTTACTTGGAAAGATATTTAATTTTACTTCTTTGCAATATTTTTTAACGGCTTTTTCAATTAATGCGTTTATATTTAAGTATCTTTTAACAAATTTAGGATAAAAATTACTCATTCCAAGTATATCATCAGTAACCAAAATCTGTCCATCACAGAAGGAAGAAGACCCTATTCCAATGGTTGGTATAGTTAAAGATTTAGAGATATTTTTTGCTAAATTTGGTGTAAGACATTCTAAAACAATTGAGAAGGC
>MDTD01068279.1_pt1 | contig 20441 bp, 14 predicted proteins | sample 811221 | NCBI WGS metagenome assembly MDTD01 (sample SAMN05326646, study PRJNA326480) | marine metagenome | isolation source: seawater | place: Pacific Ocean: South West | collected 2011
CTTTCTTGTTCATCGATATCTTTCTCAAGATCATCAACATCAACTAGACTACCATGTCCTTCAAAATCTCCGCCTGTCTCTGTGTCAACCTTTTTCTCTTCATTTACTACTTTTACGGAGTGGGTAGAGAATTTTTCCTCTAGGCTTTCCCTGAGTGCTTTTATATCCAACCACTCAGCCGTAGACGGCCCTATGATTTCTTCAGCCTCAACCGCAGCTGCCTTGAACTCTTCTAAATCACCCATTTCTCCCAAAACTGTAAGAAGTTTTATCCTATAGGATGACTCTGTGGGATTATCCAGGATCGCTTGTTCAAGCATTTGTTTAGCCTCCTCATATCTCTCATAGGCCAAATAGACATTTAGGCCAGCAATGGGATCCTTTTTTGCAATAACCGCATCTGGCTGACCATGTTTTTCATCACCTGGTTGAGTCTTAAGATTCGAGACCATACCACTAACCTCTTTTGAAATTTGAGCAGGCTCACTTTCGACGCTCCTCGGATAGCTGATAGCCTCAGTAATTGGGGATTCTCCTTTTTTTCGTATCCTAGAAAAATATAATAGGCCCAAAATACCTACTAAGAAAAAAAGAAAGACCCAAGCGGAAACAGGAAAAAGGGACTGCTTCTCGCGAGAACTATCTGCTAACACCTCTACGGAAGCATTGTTTAGTTTTTCAATCTCAAGCTTCAGAGCCTGTATCTGCTGTAGTTGGACAGCTGATTCTTCCTTTAATAGAGTAATGACTCCCTCCGACTGTTTCAGCCTGTCTTCCAGTTCAGCAGTCTGAACGGCTTGCACCGCAACTTCCTCTTCCAAAAGCGCTGTTTTAACATCAGTTTCATCTAAATCCTCAATCTGCGGCTCCAAAAGCTCTAATCTAGCCTTATCTCCATTATCCGGTTCAAACCTGGGCAAACTACCTTTCGATTTCTTCCAGTCTGCATATTGACGAGATACTTCGACTCGTGCTTCCTGCTTGTTAATACCTATTATCTCCTCAATTGAAGGAACAATAAGTTTAGACCCTTGTAATAGAACATTAATATTTCCCTGTCTAAATGCATTAGGATTCTTTTTTGCGAGCGCTAACATCATCTGCTCCACGGAGACATTATCATTTGGCTTATGTATTTTAGCCAAAGGCCAAAGAGTATCGTTCCGTCCTATGGGGCCTATAATGCTTTTAACGTTTACTGTTCTAGAGGTTTTGAAATTACTTTTTTTGTTGGAGGCATAGCTTTTTGGATCCAGAAGCACGGTAAACTTCTTGGACATAGAATTACCCATAGAAGTGTACTCCAGAATGAAGGTTAAATAAGGATCGGATATAGGTCCTTTAGACCAAACTCTTATGTAAGGTAGCGCGCCAAGTTTATTTTCCAGAGAAAAGTTGAGGTTTAATAAGGCAGGCTTATAGGCAACCTCTAAAAGTTCAAAAACGTTCCTTGGCGCCAACCCAACGTTGACCACATTTTGATTGGCGTTAACTTTTCCTTCAAGGTTTATTTTAGCCTCAAAATTCTCATTTAAAAAAGATGAAACCTCTATTTTACCTAATCCAAGAGCGAATGAAGAAAGTGGAAAAAAGAGTAAAACTATTCCTATAGCCTTTGCAACGTCGAAAGCCTTTCTATTTTTTAAAATCACTTTTAACGCGCTCTTCATTGTTAGGAAGATATCATAAATGACTTTGCACCAGTATTTCAGCTATCTGAACACTATTGAGAGCGGCACCTTTTCTAATATTATCGGAGACCACCCACATACTTATTCCTCTAGGATGAGATATATCTTCTCGAATTCTTCCAACAAATACATCATCATTTTCTACCGCATGTTCTATTGGGGTGGGGTATCCCCCATCGTTTCGATCATCAATTACAGTTACCCCCGGCGCGTTTTGCAACGCAAGGGTCACCTGTTCACGACTTACTTTTCTATTAGTCTCGAAGTGAACAGCTTCTGAATGTCCAAAAAATACGGGAACCCTCACAGCCGTTGGATTTACCTCGATGGAGGGACATTCCATTATTTTTTTTGTCTCCCAAACCATCTTCATTTCTTCTTTGGTATAGCCGTTATCTTGAAACTCATCAATATGTGGCAAACAGTTAAAAGCAATCTGGGCAGGATAAACATTTGATTGGATTGCACGAGCATTTAATAGGTCACTTGTTTGATTAGCCAACTCTGTAATACCTGATTTTCCGCTACCTGAAACTGCTTGATAGGTCGCTACGTTTACTCGGGAAATCTCCGCGATATCATGAATGGGCTTAAGAGCAACCACCATTTGAATTGTGGAGCAATTCGGATTCGCAATTATACCTCTATTTTCGTATGCTCCTACCTGCTCAGGGTTTACCTCAGCCACCACAAGCGGGATATCATCGTCATAACGAAAAGCTGACGTATTATCAATTACTACAGCGCCCGACTTCGCTGCTTTAGGTGCGAACACTTTAGACACATCTCCTCCGGCCGAAAAAAAAGCTATGTCCACTCTGTTGAAGTCAAAACTATCTAGAGAAGTTACCGACAAACCACCCTCTCCAAATTCCACCCGCTTGCCTTCTGACTCAGTGCTAGCTAAAGCATAAACTTCCCCAACAGGAAAGCTCCTTTGGCTCAAAATTGCCAACATCGCCTCTCCAACAGCTCCCGTCGCACCCACAACCGCAACATTAAATTTTCGAACTGACTCAACCATTAGATAGGTTCTCTATGTTGCCACAAACTTTTTCGGTCATTTCCCTTGTCCCCAGACAAAGCGACTGCTGCTGGGAAATATCAACGGTTCGATATCCGGCTGAGAGCACTTTATCAACTGCAACTTTCACCAAATCTGCAGCAGTTTTTTCACCTAAGCTGTAACGAAGCATCATCTCAACTGACAATATCATTGCCAAGGGGTTAGCGACATTTTGACCTGCTATGTCAGGAGCAGATCCGTGTACCGGCTCATATAATCCAAAACTCTTGGAGTTAAGAGATGCAGAAGGGAGCATTCCAATTGACCCAGTCAGCATGGCTCCTAAATCGGACAAAATATCGCCAAACATATTTCCTGTCACTATGACATCGAATTGTTTTGGTTGCCTAACTAGCTGCATAGCCGCGTTGTCAACATACATATGGTCCAGGGCGACTTCAGGATGTTCTGATCCCACCTCAGAGACTACCTCTCTCCAAAGCTCAGACACTTCTAACACATTTGCCTTGTCCACTGAGCAAAGCTTGAAACCCCTTTTCTTGGCGATATCAAAAGCCGCAATTGCTATCCTTTTTATTTCGTTTTCATCATACACGAGAGTGTTATAACCTACCTTTACTCCATCATTTCGCGTATCTATCCCTCTCGGTCTCCCAAAGTATATTCCGCCCGTCAACTCCCTAATTATCATGACATCCAATCCAGAAACTACATCTGACTTCAAAGATGAAGCATCTGAAAGTGCTGGGAAAAGAGTTGCGGGCCTTAAATTACAAAATAAATCTAGCTCAGACCTAAGTCGTAATAACCCACTTTCTGGACGCAACTCCCGATCCAAAGTATCCCACTGCGGACCTCCAACGGCACCAAAAATAGCCGCATCGGCAGACCTCGCCAATTTGAGTGTTTCGTCGGGTAAAGGATTTCCGGAGTCTTCAAAAGCTGCCCCCCCTAGTAGGGCAAACTCTTTTTCATAAGTCGTACCCGTCACTCTCTCGAGACTATTTAGAACCTGAATTGCAGCATCCACAACCTCTGGCCCTATACCATCGCCAGGAAGAATTAATAGTTTATGAGTCATTATTTTAACTTTACTTACTTGGTTTGGTGTAGAATATATCAAAGATTAACATTAATGTACGTTATCGTAGCATCGAATAAAGAGATTCCCGCTGATAGAATAAATAAACTGAGCAAAAAGCATGAACCCGGGTCTCGACAAATTACAAGACTATCCTTTTGAACGCTTGCAAAATCTTAAACGCAAAGTACCTTTAAAAGATGATTCATCCATAATAGATCTTTCTATTGGGGAACCAAAAACCGAGTTACCCGAACTTATCCAACATGCTTTGATGGAATCTTCTGATCAAATATCTTTTTATCCGTCAACTCGAGGAACCGATGCTCTACGACAATCCATTGCAAGTTGGCTTTGCAGACGGTTTCAAATACCTGAGGATAAATTGTCCCCAGACGAAAACATACTGCCAGTAAACGGGACGCGAGAAGCTCTTTTTGGAATCTCTCAAGCCCTTGCGGATACAAAGAATCGTAAATACGTTGCTCTACCGAATCCTTTTTATCAAATCTATGAAGGCGCTGCTTTTTTAGCCGGTGCTCAACCATTTTTCATGCCCTGTCCGGAAAGCCGCGGTTTTTCTCCTCACTTTGAATTAATTGAGCCTTCGATTTGGATGGAAACGAGCTTAGTTTATGTTTGCTCCCCAAATAACCCATCTGGTTCTATCTTAAATCCGACAGATTATGAATATTTACTTAAAATGGCTGATATTTATAACTTTATTGTGGTTGCAGATGAATGCTACAGTGAAATTTATCAAGACGAATCAAATCCACCATTAGGACTTTTAGAGTGGTGCGACCGCAGTGGTCGAGATGGATATGATAAATGCCTTGTAGTAAATAGCCTTTCTAAAAGATCCGGAGTGCCTGGCTTGAGATCGGGTTTCGTGGCCGGTGATAAAAAAATATTAGAAAAGTATTTCAGATACAGAACCTATCAGGGAGGGGCGATGTCGTTGCAAGTCCAAGCTGCTAGCCTCGCAGCGTGGGCAGATGAGGAACATGTTGTTAAAAATAGATTTCACTACAGAAAAAACATGGGGCTAATTGAGGGAATTTTTGACGACAAAAAAATAAAGACCCCGGAAGCAGGATTTTTTCTTTGGCTCGAACTACCTATCGATGACATCGACGCGACCAGCCTGTTATTACAACGGGGAGGTATTTTGGTTTTACCAGGTCAGTTTTTAGCCCGCGAAATAAATGGAATTAACCCAGGTTCAAACTATATAAGAGTAGCTTTAGTAAGTGACATGGAAGTTTGTCGCAAGGCTTTAATGACAATAAAAGAATTTTTTTTTAGTGGAGAGGTTCAATCGTGAAAGAAATCATAGAAAAAGCATTCGAGAGTATGCACGAACTTGCAGACGCACCTAACTTAACAACCATCAAAGAGGCTGTCGATGAAACTCTTAATCAGCTGGATACCGGTGCTCTTAGGATTGCAGCTCCTTCTGCTGCAGGGTGGATAGTAAATGAATGGGCAAAGAAGGCCGTTCTCCTATCTTTCAAACTGTCGGGAAACAAACACTATAGAGATGGCACTACAAGCTATTTCGACAAGGTCCCTATGAAATTTGAGAACTTCACGGAGGAAAATTTTCGGAACCTAGGCGCTCGGGTCGTGCCACATGCTACGGTTAGAAGAGGAGTTTTTATTGGTAAGAACGTCGTTTTGATGCCCAGTTACGTGAACATCGGAGCCTACGTTGGGAATAATAGTATGATAGATACTTGGGCCACCGTGGGTTCTTGCGCCCAAATAGGCGAAAATGTCCACTTATCTGGTGGTGCGGGTATCGGAGGGGTACTTGAACCTTTGCAAGCGCACCCCACAATTATTGAAGATAATTGCTTTATCGGGGCTAGGTCCGAGGTAGTAGAGGGTGTAGTGATAGGTAAAGGATCTGTATTATCGATGGGTGTTTATATCGGTCAAAGCACCAAGATTTTTAATCGAGAAACTGGGGAAATCACATCTGGAAAGATTCCCCCTGGCTCGGTTGTGGTGCCTGGATCCTTGCCCGCAGAAGACAGAAGTCACAGTCTATATTGTGCAGTGATAGTTAAAACTGTAGATGAAAAAACCCGATCTAAGGTAAGTATAAACGAGCTATTGCGAGACATTTAAGAAAGCCTCGTATTAATTTCTTCAATAGCTTTGACAACCCCACCCGCTACCAGATTAATGTGTTTCCTATCTTCACCCTCAAGCATCACTCGGATTAAAGACTCTGTACCAGAGGCTCTCACAAGTATTCTTCCAGAATCGCCCAAAGTGTTTTTTGCCTGCTTTACGGCATTCCTCAGCGCCGCCGCCTTCAAAACTTTCACTTTATCTGCAACTAACACGTTTACCAATACTTGAGGAAATTTGATCAAGCCTTTCCTAAGCTCACTTAAAGATCTTCGACTAGATGCCATGCTACTGAGAACCTGTAAACAGGCTAAGAGGCCATCGCCAGTCGCGGCTATGTCACGACAAATGACGTGTCCTGACGTTTCGCCCCCCAAAGCCCAACCTCGTTCATTAAGTTTTTCCATTACAAATCTGTCTCCTACCTCCGCTCTTTCAAATCCTAATCCCAGGCCAATGATACTCCTCTCTAAACCTAGGTTTGTCATTGAAGTTCCAACGACACCCCCCAATTTGCGGTTAGATGACAAATAGTAATTCGCCAAAACAAATAAAATATCATCTCCATCGAGGACCTCACCTCGCTCATCTACCATTACCAATCGGTCACCATCGCCATCGAATCCCACTCCAATAGCAGCATGGGAATCAATCACAGCTGCACGCAGGGAATTTGGATTCGTCGATCCTACCGAGGAGTTAATATTATAACCGTTAGGTTCACAACCAATCTGCTCAACCCTTAGTCCACAACTTTTCAGAATGCTAGTGGCAACTCGATAGTTAGAACCATGAGCGCAGTCAACGATTATTTTTAGCCTCTCTAAGCCCTCGATATCCTTAGAGTGAGCTTGACACATATCCTTATAATTGGCTTCCCAGTCAGAACAATATCTAACAGTAGCCCTCGAGTCCTTCGTTATAACTAGGCCTTTTTGTTGTCCCATGCTATCTGCCAGCGCGATTTCTATTTCCTGGGAAACTTTCTCACCATTTTTACCGAATAACTTAAAACCATTATCCTGAAACAGATTATGAGATGCGCTAATCATGACTCCACCTGCAGCGGAAAAGGTTTTCACCGAATAGGCCAAAGCCGGCGTGGAGGTTATCCCCAGCAGGTCAACGGATGTTCCTGAAGCTACTAAACCTTTTACTAAAGAAGACTCTAGGGTTGAACCTGAGATACGGGTATCCCTTCCCACTAGTATTACCGACTCCTCTGAACCGGCACCAAGAAGCCTGCCTACAGCCCATCCGAAAACTCCGGCAAAGTTCTCCGTAATAGGATAGAAACCAAATCGACCTCTTATTCCGTCAGTCTCAAACAATTTTTCTCTAACAGATGCCATACGCAGAAGTACACGCGATCTCTTTTACACGAGTTAGCTTTAGCCGCTAAAACGGTTTTGAGTCATTTATAAAATTAAATCAGTGGAGACTAGCCGGGCCGCCAATTTTTCCATTGGTTTCCTCTTCAGATAAGGAACTTCCGTCCTTGTCATTGTCGGAATTATCATCCGACCAATCTTTCGGGGGGCTTGGATCCTCTCCGTTCATTATTTCATCGATTTGGTCTACATCAAGTGTTTCGTATTTTATCAGGGCCTTAGCCATCACATGCAATTTCTCGAGATTTGCCTCGAGGATATCCTTAGCTCTTGTGTAGTTTCTATCAACTAGGTCTCTGACTTCCTCGTCAATAAGATGTGCAGTTTCATCGGAAACGAGCTTCTGCTGAGTCACGGATTTCCCCAAAAAAACTTCTCCTTCATCGTCGCTATACGTTAATGGACCCAACTTTTCCGACAAGCCCCAACGTGTGACCATATTTCGGGCGATCTCAGTAACACGCTCGATATCATTGGCGGCTCCAGTGGTTACAGCGTCCATTCCGAATATTAATTCTTCGGCTATCCGTCCTCCGAAAAGGCTACTGATCTGGCATTCAAGCCTCTCTTTGCTGTAACTTAACCGATCCTCTTCAGGCAAAAACATTGTGACTCCAAGAGCCCTGCCTCTCGGAATTATCGTTACTTTATAAACTGGGTCGTGACAAGGCAGTGACCGGCCAACAACCGCGTGACCGGCTTCATGATAAGCGGTAAGGCTTTTCTCATCATCTCCCATAACCATCGATCTTCGCTCCGCTCCCATCATAATTTTATCCTTTGCCTTTTCGTACTCCTCCATCTCAACTAGCCTTTTGTCAGCACGAGCTGCAAATAAAGCTGCCTCGTTTACCAAGTTTGCTAAGTCCGCACCAGAAAAACCCGGCGTTCCTCGAGCTAAAATACCAGGTTTAACGTTTTCGTGGCTTGGCACCTTCCTCATGTGCACCTTCAAAATTTGCTCTCGACCCCTTATGTCTGGAAGGGGGACGACTACTTGTCTGTCAAAACGTCCAGGCCTTAAAAGCGCTGGATCAAGCACGTCAGGCCTGTTAGTCGCAGCAATTACAATTACCCCCTCGTTGCCCTCAAAACCATCCATTTCAACTAGCAATTGGTTTAGGGTTTGCTCTCGTTCATCGTGTCCTCCCCCTAGTCCAGCACCTCGATGTCTGCCCACTGCATCTATTTCATCTATAAAAATGATGCAAGGAGAATGCTTTTTTGCTTGCTCAAACATATCTCGAACCCTGGATGCGCCTACCCCAACGAACATTTCTACAAAATCTGAACCCGAAATGGTGAAAAACGGAACCTTGGCCTCCCCTGCGATAGCCTTTGCCAACAGTGTCTTACCAGTTCCAGGGGAACCAACCATTAACACACCTCTAGGTATTTTACCCCCAAGCTTCTGGAATTTGCCTGGATCTTTTAAAAAATCGACTAGTTCTTTTACCTCGTCCTTAGCCTCTTCGACACCCGCGACATCGTTAAATGTTACCCTAACTTGGTCTTCCCCAAGCAATCGGGCCTTACTTTTCCCAAATGATAATGCGCCTCGACCACCTGCCCCACCTTGCATTTGTCTCATGACGTATATCCAAACTGCAATCAAGAGCAAGAATGGAAACCAAGATATAAATATCTGCGTCAGTAGGCTTTGCTGGTCTGGCGGAGCGGCTTTAATTCGGACATTGTTTTCTAGCAGCAGTCCAATCAGCGGTCCGTTATCTGATTCCGGGCTATAGGTGTAGAGTTTAGAGCCATCGTGCATCTCAACTTCGATTTGAGCACCTTCGATCTGTATTCTATCCACTCGACCGCTTTTTACTTCCGAAACGAAATCAGAATAGTCTAAGTTCCTACTGGTGCCTCTTTGGGGGGTAAAACTCTGAAATATCATCATCATCACTACCGCAATGACGAGCCACAATACGATGTTTCTAGCCATGATTCTTTATTTTATGCCTCATTTTTCATAACGTTTGGCTTTTCAATCCCACTATACCCTATATTCTTTCGCCACGATAAAGAATTCTCTAGATTCTTTTCGAGATGATATCGGTTTTCTCCTGTAAACAGCGGAAAATTGGCTTTTAAAATTTGAAACGACCTCTTCGGTATCTTCAAACTGGAAAAATTTTCCTACGAAATTACCTCCCGGTTTCAAAAATAATGTTACGTATTGCATAGCTATTTCGATCAGATTTCGCCAAGCCGCAGCGTCTACTAACTTTATACCTGTAATGTTGGGGGCAAGATCTGATAAAACAAGGTCACACGCTCTTAAACCGATTAAATGTTCCACCTTTTTGATGATATTTGGGTCACCGCAGTCGCCCTCTAAAAAGGTTACGCCTTCTAGCTCACTCATTGGCCTTCCGTCCACTGCGAGTATTTTACCTTTAGGTCCCGAAATCTTCGAGACACACTGGGACCAACCTCCTGGGGAAGAACCTAGATCAATTACAGTACTGGCCTTTGGAATAAATTTATCTTTTTTATTTAGCTGCTCTAACTTGAATACAGCCCGCGAACGATGCCCCTCTAGATTTCTTTTCTTTACAAAAGGATCACCCGCTTGACGCCTTGTCCATTTATTATTCAATTGCTGAAATTCGGTTATTTATACTCTACCGCCAGGATCTCGTATTCAGTCTCCCCTTTAGGAGCAACCACCACAACGAAATCTCCAGCATTCTTTCCGATAAGCGCTCTAGCAATTGGCGAAGTCACCGAGACGAGACCTAATTTAATATCCGCCTCGTCTTCTCCCACTATTCGGTAGCTAACTTCTTCTCCGTCTTCAGCATTAGCAAGCCGCACAGTTGAACCAAAAACTACTCGTCCGTTGGCACTGACTTTCGTGACATCTATAATTTCGCTATTTGATAACTTAGCTTCAATATCAGCGATTCTCCCCTCGTTGAAACTCTGCTGCTCTCTAGCAGCATGGTATTCAGCATTTTCTTTCAGATCTCCATGGGCCCGAGCTTCGGCTATATCGTTTGTAATCCTACTTCGCTCCTGAGTTTTCCGGTGCTTCAGCTCGTCTTTCAAGGCCTCAGCCCCTGATATCGTCATCGGTGTCTTTTTCATCTCATTATTCCCTGATGAAGTTCTTGTAAGGCTCGTATAGCAGTAGAAGAAGATTCAGTCAATGCCATCAACGCAGCTGAAGCTCCGGCCACGGTTGTAGTGTAGGGAACTTTTTTACTTATTGCAGTGGCCCTTATCGAATAGGAATCAGCTTTTGAACGCTTCCCTTCAGTTGTGTTGATTATTAACGAAATTTGACCATTTTTTATCAAATCCACTATATGAGGCTGTCCCTCCATAACCTTATTGACCCTACGACACGATATTCCTCTATTATTTAAGAAAGCTGCTGTTCCGTCTGTGGCTAAGAGATCAAAATCATTATCTAATGCTTTCAAAAATTTTACCAAAGAGGCTTTGTCGGAATCTTTCACGCTGACAAAAACAGACCCTTTCTTTGGCAAAGGCATGCCAGCCCCTTGCTGAGCTTTTCCAAAGGCCTCGCCAAACGTTTTTCCTATACCCATGACTTCGCCTGTGGACTTCATCTCTGGCCCCAACAGAGGATCGACACCAGGAAATTTTTCAAAAGGAAAAACAGCCTCCTTAATAGAAAAATAAGGTGGGTGGGAACTCTCCTTAATGCCTTGATCTCTCAAGGATTGTCCTAGCATACATTTGGCCGCAATATAAGGTAACGGCACTCCTGTAGCCTTAGCCACAAAAGGTGCCGTCCTCGATGCACGAGGGTTCACTTCAAGAACAAAGATATCTCCGTTCTTAATGGCAAATTGCACATTCATCAGTCCAACTACTTTTAGTCCTAACGCCATTTCAGATACTTGTTTTTTGAGTTCGGCCTGAACTGCAGTACTTAGGGTGTGTGCCGGCAAAGCACATGCCGAATCACCGGAATGAACCCCTGCTTGTTCTATATGCTCCATGATGCCGCCAATGTAAACTTCCGTTCCATCTGAAATCGCGTCGACATCAACTTCTATAGCATCCTCCAGAAAACGATCAATTAAGATCGGGGAACGCTCAGAAAGTGAAATAGCATTTTTGATGTACTTTTCTAAATCGTTTTGGTTATAGACTATTTGCATGGCTCTGCCGCCTAAGATATAAGAAGGCCTTACCATTAGGGGGTAATCCATTTCGCTGGCGCTGGCAATAGCCTCTTCCACAGTGCGAACAGACCGATTTTCGGGCTGCCTTAACCCCAGGCTCTTTAAAAACTTTTGAAACTGATCTCTGTCCTCTGCTAAATCTATTGAAAAAGGAGAAGTTCCTATAATAGGCACACCGGCGTCCTCTAGCCCCTTCGCTAATTTCAGGGGAGTCTGACCTCCGAACTGAACAATCACCCCTAGAGGGTTCTCTATTTTTACAATTTCTAAAACATCCTCCATGGTAAGAGACTCAAAATAAAGCCGATCTGAGATATCAAAATCCGTGGAGACGGTTTCGGGATTACAATTTACCATTATTGATTCAAAGCCTAAATCTCTTGCCGCCAAGGAAGCTTGCACGCAGCAATAGTCGAATTCAATTCCTTGGCCTATCCGATTAGGCCCTCCTCCCAAAACTATAATTTTTTCTCGGCTGGTAGGCGCGGATTCACACTCCTCGTCGTAAGTTGAATACATATAAGCGGTAGATGTGTTGAACTCAGCAGCACAAGAGTCAACTCTTTTAAAAACCGGCTTGATTCCATGTTTAGCTCTATAAAGCCTAATCTCATCTTCCGACTTATTGAGCAATTGTCCTAGCCTCAGGTCAGAGAACCCCAATCGTTTTAAGCGAAATAGTTCTTCCTTGGATAGGGTCTCTAATCGTTCTGAAGACACCAGAGCGATTTCTATTTTCACTAACTCTTCTATTTCACTAAGGAACCAAGGATCAATCCCTGACAAACTAAAAACCTCCTCAATAGTTAGCCCTTGCCTAAAAGACTCCGCGACAAACCATATTCGATGAGCTCCTGGGGTAGAAATTTCTCGACGTAGATCCTCTGAAGGAACTGAGCCTTCTTTGAAATTAGTCGAACCTAGACCAGACACGCCTGTCTCTAAACCTCTTAATGCTTTTTGAAAAGATTCCTTGAAGGTGCGGCCTATCGCCATGACTTCACCGACTGATTTCATTTGAGTCGTGAGACGATCCTCCGCCTGTGGGAATTTCTCAAATGTAAAACGTGGAACCTTAGTAACGACATAATCCAAAGTAGGTTCAAAGGATGCCGGTGTTTTTCCATCCGTAATTTCATTAGCTAATTCATCTAAGGTGTAGCCGACTGCCAATTTCGCCGCTACTTTTGCTATTGGAAAGCCAGTAGCCTTAGAAGCCAAGGCTGAAGACCTAGAGACCCTAGGATTCATTTCTATAACGATAAGCCTGCCATCGCGAGGATTAACTGCAAACTGCACGTTGGAACCACCTGTTTCAACCCCAATTTCGCGCAAAATCCTGAGGGAAGCATCCCGCATCACCTGATATTCTTTATCGGTCAACGTTTGAGCGGGAGCTATAGTAATCGAATCACCAGTATGAACCCCCATAGGATCTAAGTTTTCTATCGCACAAACGATTATGCAATTATCAGCGGCATCACGTACCACCTCCATCTCGAATTCTTTCCATCCCAGCAAGGATTCCTCTATCAGTACTTCACAGGTAGGGGATGTTTCTAGTCCTCGATTACAAATATCCAAAAACTCTTCCTTGTTATAAGCCACCCCACCTCCACTTCCACCTAAAGTAAAGGAAGGGCGAATAATCAAAGGGAACCCAAGTTCTTCAGATATCTTCAATGCAGAATTGACAGATGTAGCGATTTTAGACTTGGCTGATTCTAGGCCAATAGCATCCATAGCAGCGACAAATTTTTTTCTATCCTCAGCCTTCTCGATAGCCTTAATAGAGGCCCCTATTAGCTCAACTCCATATCTTTCCAGAATACCTTGGTCTTCTAATTGTAAGGCGCAATTTAGGGCTGTCTGGCCACCCATTGTGGGAAGTATTGCATCAGGTTTCTCTTTTTTTATAATTTCAGTAACCGGTCCGACAGTTATTGGTTCTATATATGTAGCATCTGCCATTTCTGGATCGGTCATGATGGTGGCAGGATTAGAATTCACCAAAATTATTCTGTAGCCCTCCTCCCTTAACGCCTTACATGCCTGCGATCCAGAATAATCAAATTCGCAGGCCTGCCCAATAACAATAGGGCCAGCCCCAATTATCAAAATTGACTTGATGTCAGTTCGCTTGCCCATACACTTCTATTTAGCCCCTCCAAAAAGCCCAACAAACTCGTCAAACAAAGCTCTGAGATCGTGAGGTCCAGGACTTGCCTCGGGATGACCTTGGAAACCAATAACAGGGAGGCTTTCGTGCTTGAACCCCTGCAAGCTACCGTCAAAATTAGAGCGGTGGGTTACCTTCAAGACAGAGGGTAAAGTTTCCTCCTCGACAACAAAGCCGTGGTTCTGACTTGTTATTAAAACTTTACCCGATTGTAATTCCTTTACAGGATGATTCGCACCATGATGCCCAAACTTCATTTTTTTTGTGCGCCCCCCAAACGCTAAAGCCATCAACTGATAACCCAAGCAAATACCGAAGAGGGGTATCTTAAGTTTGGAAAATTCCTGAATAGCATCAATTGCGTATTCGCAAGGTTCAGGATCGCCTGGACCATTTGAAAAAAATATCCCGTCAGGCTTGTAGCTTAGCGCTACGCTTGGCTCAGTCTTAGCTGGTAGCACTATCACAGAGCATTCTCTTTCCACCAAAAGCCTTAGGATATTAGACTTGATCCCGTAATCATAAACAATGACAGTATGTTTTTTACTAAGTGGAGAAACTTCTTCGCCTGCTAAATTAAGCGGACCCTCTTCCCAACAATATATCTCATTGGTACTCGCCAAAGAAGCTAAATCCTGTCCCGTCAATGAGGGAACATCGGAAGCTTTCTCTATAAGTGAATTTGGCTCTAGGCCTTCGGTGCTAATGCAGCCGCCCAAAGCTCCTTTCTCACGTATTATTCTAGTTAACCTTCTTGTATCGATATCACTAATTGCTACCACATTGTTGCTCTTTAGATAACCACTCAATGACCCTTCAGAACGCCAGTTACTATGATGAGAAGGATAATCTCGGACTATCAAGCCAGAAACTTTGGGGCCAATCGACTCAACGTCGACCTTGTTTATGCCCACATTACCTATGTGCGGGCAGGTCAGCGTAACTATCTGTTTTAAATAGGAAGAGTCAGTAAGAATCTCTTGGTAACCCGTCATTGAAGTATTAAATACAACTTCTCCCACGGTCGAGCCAGGCGCCCCAATGGACCTTCCAAAAAAAATGCTTCCATCAGAAAGCGCTAGAACAGCTGATTCGTTCAATAGTAAAGCCCGCGTGAAAAAAGGTTTTGCCCTTCGAAAACAACTCCCAAAACTATTTTTTCATTCTACTAGAAACAACATCAATAGAGAACCATCTTTCCACTAGTCAGAGAACAAATAAATATCATTTTGCCAAAAATATTACACCATGCGTAGTTAATCAATTGCTCTAAACAGGTTAATCCCGATCATTCTTTTTCAAAAATCTAGAGTTTCGGGAAACTAAGACGAGGAAAATTTGATTCTACTGGATATTTCAACAGCCAGCTCTAATGCCCTCTTTCCATCCTCCCCAGAGACAACAGGCGAGCTACCATATTGGATGGATCCGACAAAAGCCGCCAGCTCATCATATAGTGCATCCACATCGGTCTTACCTGTTTCTAAAACTCGTATCGATTGGCCGAGTTCATCAGAATCTTCAGCCGATTCAAAAAACATGGCTTCATGAGTCAGAAAATTCAGGAAATACTTACCACTTTTACAATGAACCTCAACGTCTCTGACTGTTTCAGTGGATACTCTACTCGCCCCTAATTCGGCTACCGAACCATTTTTGAAGAAAACCATCGCATTTGCGATATCAATAAAATCAGTAATAACAGCCGCGCCTGTCGCCTGAACATCAACAACCTCACTATTCGAAAGACTTAAAACTAAATCGAGATCGTGGATCATCAGGTCCAAAACAACGTCAGTATCGGTACCTCGAGGCTGATGGCGGGAAAAACGACGAGTTTTTATCTTATGTGGCGACTTTAAGAGATGGGAGACTTTTCTTATCACGGGATTAAACCTCTCCAGATGCCCTACCTGTAACACAACTTGCTTATCTTTCGCCAAGGCAACGAGCTCATTCGCCTCATTAACATTTTCGGTAAGAGGCTTTTCTACTAAACAATGAATCCCACGAGACAGACACTCTTTAGCTACCTCATAATGCATTCCAGACGGTACAACTATCGATAAAATATCAACCTTGGGTAATAAGGTTTTATAGTCTTTGTGGGCTTCAACATTGTAACGGTCTGATATTTCTTTCACTCTATCAAAATTAGTGTCCGCCAAACCGACAAGCCTCACCCCTGGTATGCGCTGATACTTCTCTGCGTGGAAGGCGCCTAAATATCCCACTCCGATTACTCCAGCCCGTAATTTAGACATACTTCATAGAGGCTCTCCAGAACCGAAATTGATCTAGTTGGATATATTTATTCTCGTTATCTAGAATAGCTTGTTTATGCCAAACCAAGAACATCTTGCATGTCAAAGAGACCAGGCTCTTTTCCATCCAACCATCTTGCCGCCACGATCGCCCCTGTCGCAAAAGCGGAGCGATCGGAGGCTCGGTGTGTTATCTCTATCCTCTCTCCCTTCCCAGCGAATAAAACTGTATGGTCTCCCACAATATCTCCTGCCCCCACTGTTTCAAAACCAATAGTTTCCTTTTTTCTAGGCCCTGTTCGACCCTCTCTGCCGAAAACAGCGACACTTTTTAAATCAGATCCCTTCTTCTTTGCGACAATCTCTCCCAAGCGTAGAGCGGTGCCTGATGGAGCGTCTATTTTGTCACGATGATGCGCCTCTATTATCTCAACGTCGAACTGATCGGCGAGTATTTCGGCCGCTAATTCGACTACTTTAAAAGAGAGATTGACGCCTATGCTCATATTTGGCGCTAAAACTATTGGAATGTGGGAGGACGAGCTTGTGACAGCACTTATCTTATCCCCAAAACCAGTAGTACCGATTACAATCGGCATCTTATTGTCGCAGCAAAATCTAACTGTATTAAGCGTAGATTCTGGGATAGAAAAATCAATTAAAACGTCGACCTTTCCTGTAAAAGCGTCTAATGAGTCCGTCAAGCAGCAACCATTAGGATGAACCCCGGCCAAATCTCCCGAATCTAACCCCAAAAAAGGCGAATCTTTTTTTTCTATAGCAACGCCGACCTTACAATCTTCTCTATTTGATATCTGTCGAGTAATTTCTCGTCCCATCTTGCCTGCGGCACCCAAAATCCCAATACGAGTAATTTTTTGCTTCATTTGGATTATCTAGCTCTCTAACTGAATTTTACATCATCAAAAAATTTCTTTACGCCATCGAGCCAAGATGAAGTTTTTGGACTGTGTTTAACTCCTCCATCTGACAGAGAAAGAGCAAACTGCCGCAATAGGTCCTTTTGATTTGAACTAAGTTTTATTGGAGTCTCTATTTCCACTCGACAAATCAGATCTCCTATAGCCCCGCCCCTTACAGATTTTACCCCTTTTCCACGTAATCTGAACATCTTTCCTGTTTGGGTTTCACTTGGGATTTTCAATGTAACCTTTCCGTCGATTGTTGGAACCTCAAGCTGACCTCCCAACACGGCGGTTGGAAAGTCTATCGGTACCTCGCATAAAAGATTATTACCATCGCGCTCAAAAATTTGGTGCCGCTTGAGCTCAATATTGACGAAGAGATCACCTGAAGGACCGTTCAAACCAGCTTCGCCCTCTCCGGTCAGTCTAACCCGATCGCCCTCATCCACACCGGCGGGGATTTTCACGGAGATCGTTTTTGACCCCCTCACTTTTCCCGCGCCGCTGCATTCATGACATGGATCTGGGATAATCTTACCTGCCCCCCTACACTTTGGACAGGTTTGTTGGACGGAAAAAAATCCTTGCTGCATACGAACCTGGCCAGATCCTCCACAATGATCACAGGTCACCGGAGGCTTCCTCGATCTCGAGCCGCTTCCGTCGCAAGCAGTACACTCTACCAAAGTTGGGACGCGGATCTTAACTTCCGTACCGAAAACAGCCTCCTCTAGAGATAGTTCGAGATTATAGCTAAGGTCGCTTCCTCGATGTGCTCTAGCGCCACCCCTACCGCCCCCAAAAATATCACCAAATACACTATCAAATATATCCCCAAATCCGGCCTGGCCAGAAAATCCGCCACCAGCATTAGCATCTACTCCGGCATGACCGAATTGATCATAAGAAGCACGTTTATTACTATCGCTCAGGACATCAAAAGCCTCCTTAGCCTCTTTAAATTTTTCCTCTGCTGAAGGATCATCTGGATTTCTATCCGGATGAAATTTCATTGCAAGACGTCTATAGGCCTTTTTCAGCTCCCCCTCTGAAACCGAGCGATCAACTCCAAGTACCTCATAATAGTCTCTTTGAGCCATAGGTATCTCTAGCCTATGCTCTTAAAAAAATTTAAAATTCCCAAACTACTTTCCAAGACAACTAATCCTTTTCGTTTTTGACTTCCTCGAAATCTGCATCTACTACATTTTCATCCTGCTTTTCTGAATCACCGCCTCCCTCAGCAGCATCCGCTGGTTGTGTTACATCCCCCTCGGCTGCCTTATAAGCTTTTTCGGCAATTTTTCCGGCCGCTTCAGCTAAAGCTTGAGTATCTGCAATTATCACATCTGATTCCTCTTTCGCCAAAGACGCTTTTAGCTTTTCAATAGCATTTTTTACTACCTCTGCTTCTTCATTCTCAACTTTATCGCCAAGTTCCTCTAGAGATTTCTCGGTTGAGTGTATCAGTGATTCAGCTTGATTCTTGGCGTTGACCATCTCTTGGAATTTTTTATCTTCATCTGCGTGAGACTCAGCGTCTTTTACCATTTTCTCTATCTCTTCTTCGGAAAGCCCACTTGAAGCCTTTATCACAATGGATTGTTCTTTACCTGTCGCCTTATCAGTTGCTGACACATTCAGAATACCATTCGCATCAATATCAAAAGCCACCTCGACTTGAGGCACGCCCCTCGGGGCTGGAGGTATATCGGCCAAATCAAACCTACCGAGAGATTTATTCCCTGATGCTTTTTCCCTTTCACCTTGCAAGACATGGACTGTAACAGCAGTCTGATTGTCATCTGCTGTTGAGAAAACCTGTTTGGCATTCGTGGGTATTGTAGTGTTCTTCTCAATCAGTTTTGTCATAACCCCACCGAGAGTTTCGATTCCTAGAGACAGGGGAGTCACATCTAAAAGCAAAACATCCTTAACATCGCCCCCTAGCACTCCAGCTTGCACTGCAGCGCCCATTGCCACAGCCTCATCCGGATTTACGTCCTTACGAGGCTCTTTTCCGAAAAACTCGCCAACGACGGACTGCACTTTAGGCATGCGTGTTTGCCCCCCTACGAGTATCACTTCATCAACGTCAGAGGGTGACAATTCAGCGTCCTCAAGAGCAACCTTAATCGGTTCGACTGTTCTGCTTATTAAATCCTCGACTAGTGCTTCCAATTTTGCTCTAGAAATCTTCACATTGAGATGTTTTGGACCACCGGCATCTGCAGTGATATAGGGTAAATTTACATCTGTCTGCTGACTTGATGATAACTCTATTTTCGCCTTCTCAGCAGCTTCCTTCAGTCTCTGTAGTGCCAATGGATCACTATGTAAATCGATACCTTGTTCCTTCTTGAACTCGTCAGCAAGAAAATTGATTAGCCGCAGATCAAAATCCTCACCACCCAAGAAGGTATCGCCATTTGTTGACAGCACTTCAAACTGTTGCTCCCCATCAACCTCTGCGATCTCGATGATTGACACATCAAAGGTTCCCCCGCCCAAATCATAGACAGCAATCTTTGAGTCACCCTTGTGATGGTCCATTCCATATGCTAACGCCGCTGCAGTAGGTTCATTTATTATTCGCTTAACGTCTAAACCTGCTATCTTCCCAGCGTCCTTAGTCGCCTGTCTTTGGGAATCATTAAAATAAGCAGGCACAGTGATCACAGCTTCCTCAATATCTTCGCCTAAATAATCTTCCGCAGTTTTCTTCATTTTCATAAGGACACGGGCAGAGATCTCCGGGGGAGCCATTTTCTTACCGTCCGCCTCCACCCAGGCATCTCCATTATCGGCTTTCACTATGTTATAAGGAACCATCTCTTTATCCCTCGAGACCACCTCATCTTCAAACTTCCGTCCAATCAACCTTTTGACCGCAAATAAAGTATTAACCGGGTTAGTTACTGCTTGTCTTTTAGCGGCCTGTCCAACCAATACTTCCTCATCGCTCGTAAACGCCACTATAGAGGGAGTTGTCCTGCCTCCCTCACTGTTCTCTATCACTTTGGATTTTCCTGCCTCTAAGACAGAGACACAGGAGTTAGTTGTTCCTAAATCTATACCAATAATCTTACTCATTTTCCTTACCTTTTTAAGAATTTTTAGCTATAAAGTGGCTTGATTTACATTCAAATTTACGAAGATTTTTCAGACTTCTCTGAGGAGACGACTACCAAAGCCGGCCGAACGAGTCTCTCATGCAGCAGGTATCCTTTTTGAAAAACCTTTACAACGACACCCGCGGGCTTTCCTTCCACGTACTCTGTAGTCATGGCTTGATGTTTTTCTGGGTCGAAAGATTCATCAAGAGGATCCAACTCTTTCACTTCTAGCCTACCCAATGTGTCAGAAAACATTTTTAAAGTAAGGTCAAAACCTTCTTTGATAGCCGAAATTTCTGTTCCCTCTTCTGCGCTTGCGACACCTAGTTCTAGGCTATCTTTCAGCGGTAAAATTTCTTTTACAAATTTTTCTGTCCCGAACTTGTGGGCAGACTGAACATCCTTCGCAGCTCGTTTTCTAACGTTATCTAGTTCTGCCTTGGCTCGTAGCAAAG
>MDTD01115264.1_pt1 | contig 20440 bp, 16 predicted proteins | sample 811221 | NCBI WGS metagenome assembly MDTD01 (sample SAMN05326646, study PRJNA326480) | marine metagenome | isolation source: seawater | place: Pacific Ocean: South West | collected 2011
GACATTGCATCAGTCTGCGCCGGGCCCAAACGGCCTGAACATCAAGATGAGCTTGGGCAACAAGAGCAAGGCGCCCGCCACCGCTGCAATCATGGCGACGACGGTCAGCACCCCGAAATAGAGACTCGGCGTAAAGTTGGACAGCGTCAGCATGGCGAAACCGACCACCACAGTAAGGGTGGTGTAGTACATCGCCCTGCCGATGCTGCCGTGACTGCGCAACATGGCCGCCCGGTAATCACGATCCACGGCAATCTCGTCTCTGAATCGATGCAGGTAGTGGATGCAGTCATCGACACCAATGCCCACCACGATCGCTGCGATGGTGATGGTCATGATATCGAGTGGTATCCCGGCCAACCCCATTAAACCCAGCACTAAACCTGCGGCCAGTACGTTCGGCGCTAATGCCAAGAGCGCGATGGAGAGTGAACGAAACAGCACCCAGAACATGAGTCCAATGGCCACAAACACGGCGCCCAAAGTCATGATCTGAGATTGAAACAAACTCTGCAGGACGTTGTTGTACAGCACCAGTAAGGAAGTGAAATGCAGGCGCTCAGGTTCGATGCCCGTTGTGTCGAGGATCTCTTCCCGCAGTTCCCTGAGATACACGTCGCGCCGGAGCGCCTCGCTAGTCTCCATGACACGGACGCTTAGGCGGGCCTCTTGGTCCCCAGCTGAGTAGTAGGGAGACAACAGGGCACCGTTCACGTCAGCCGGCAGGCTGTTTTCTACCAGAGCCAGTTCAACCCCGCCCAATTTGCCGCCATACAGCCCGTCCATCACCTCGAAGGCTGTCGAGAGAGACAGTACTTTACCCGACTCCTCTCGGCGCTCAATAATTTGATGCACCTCATCGACCAGTTGACGTCCGGGCACCGAGAACCAATAGCCTGTCTGCTCGGTATCGTCCGAGCCAAAGCCAAAATCGATGCCAAAGGCATCATCAAAGAATCCGTCCTCATCCCCCCAGTCATCGTTCTCCGAAACCTCAATTTCGGCCGTACTGGTCTCCTCGGATTCGATCGGTGCGGTCAATATGACGTCCAAGGGAATGGTTCCGCCAAGCCGCGCATCCAGAAGCTCCATACCTTGGTATATCTCGGTATGTTTCTTGAAGTAATCGATAAAACGATTTTCGACCTCGAGCGCGCGAATCCCCACTACGGACAAACCGATCAAAACCAGTGTGGCACCTAAAACAGAAGCACCGTGACGCTGCACCACGCCCGCAAAACGCGCGGTAAAGGGTTGATCCGGCTGCTGTGTGGTCGGCGCTGCACCGTCCGGGATCAGCGCCATGAGCGCAGGCACCACGGTGAACGCGGAACAAAAGCCGAGCACAATGCCCGTAGTCATCATCCAGCCAAAATCAATCACCGGTTGCAGTCCGGCAACGACGAGCGACGCGAATGCAACAATAGTGGTCATCGCGGTGTACAGGCAGGGAACCAACATCAGTCTGGCGGCGTTGGCCGACAGGGCCGTTCGGGAAGCCGCGGGATCCAACCGCCACAACTCGCGATACCTCACCACCAGGTGGATCGATAGCGAGAGCGTCACGATCAGCAGCACCGCAACGGAATTAGACGAGATCACCGTCATACGCCAATCCGTGCCGCCCAACACCCCCAACAGGAGCGCCGCCGTCGCGCTACAGGTAAAGAGCGGAATGAACACCCATTTAAACGACCTGAAAATCAGCCACAACACGCACGCCATCACCAACAGAATTGCCGTACCAAAGGTCACCAGATCGGAACGCACAAAGGCAATCATATCGGCGGCAATCATCGGTACACCGCCGACAAAAATATCCGCATAGGGCCTAAACCGGTCGGCGACAGCCCGCACTGCCGCCACCATCTGATCACGCTTTCCGCCAATTCTGGCCAGTGCTTCGTCATACTCCGCTTCTACCTGCAACAGCCGATCCTGACCGGCCCCATCAAGTTCCCCCACTCGCTCGAGATCTCTGAGGGCTTCCCGTTCGTCGAGCAGTGCCTCCGCCTCACGGTCCGCATACAGCGACACCTGCACCGCGGTCAGGTCACCTCGCTCACTGACCAGAAGATTGCGGTAAATCGGACTCGTGGTGAGTTCTGTGAGCGCGAGCGAACGATCCACCTTTGGGTCACGCAGAGTGGGCATGCTGTCAGCACGAGCGAGATCCGTCAGTGATAGCGGCGGGCTCTCCAACAAAGGGACATCCAATAGCGTAGTCACCCCAGCCACGCCATCAATCCGCGCCAGCTCGTCAGCCATAGCTGCCAGCGGCTCAAGTGAATCCGGCGACAACAGCGGCACACCGGGTTCCCAAGTCAGAATCAAGAATTCATCGCCACTATATTTTTCCGCTGACTCACGGAAGTAGGCGAGATCCGGATCTCCCTGCAGTAACAGCGAGTCGGAGGAGGCGTCCAACCGAATCTTCGGCAACTGCGCCAAGGCGGCAGCCAGAATCAGGCTGTACGCGAGCAGCACCAAACCGGGACGTTTCAGCATGGCATTAAAGAATCCAGAACCCATGTCTACCGCTCCGACAGCGCTGTCAGCAGGCGCTCGTGGATACCCTCAAAGCCGCCATTACTCATTACCACAATACTGTCTCCGGAATGCGCCATCGCAGCCGCGCGCTCAATCATCGCCGTGACGCTTGAGAAAACGTCCTGCCCTGCTGCAGATCCGACAGTATGACCCAAATTCCAATCCAGCCCCGGGGGTTCATACCAGAGGACACAGTCAGCATCCGCGGCACTGAGTGCAAGTTGCTCTTTATGTTCTCCAGAGCGCATGGTGTTGGAGCGAGGCTCAATCAATGCAATCACCCGGCCTGATGTAGGTTGTGCCCGCATTGCCGCCAGTGTTGCCCGAATCGCTGTGGGGTGGTGCGCGAAATCATCGTAGACCGAGATCCCCGCTGGACGCCCCAGAAGCTCGAGACGCCGCTTAACCCCTTTAAATGAAGCAAGTGCTGCGACCGCGTCACCGAGTGGCACGCCAACATGCCCCGCCGCCGCAATCGCCGCCGTCGCGTTTGCGGCATTGTGCTCGCCGAGCATTGGCCACCGCAGGATCTCGCTGTCACCTTCAGGAGAGCGTATTTCCCATACGGTGCCCTGTGCGCCGCCCTGCTCGCCAATCGCACCCTCGGCTGGTAGCCGACGCCAACACCAACCCTCTGACGAGGCAATATCGGAGGCCGCTGGCGCCAGCGGCGTGACAGCTGTCCAGCATCCGCGATCAAGGACCCGTCGTATCGCCTCTCCTGGACCACAAAAAATATGGCCGATTCCCGGCACGCACCGCACGAGATGATGAAACTGGGTTTCGATAGCAGTTAGATCAGCAAAGATATCTGCGTGGTCAAACTCAATGTTGTTGATCACCAGGGTGCTGGGCCGGTAGTGCACAAACTTCGACCGCTTGTCGAAAAAAGCCGAGTCGTATTCATCAGCTTCCACCACAAAATAGCGACCCTCGCCCAGGCGAGCAGACACCCCGAAGTTACCGGGGACACCACCAATCAAAAACCCGGGCGCCATCCCAGCATGGTCAAGAATCCACGTCAGCATGCTCGCCGTGCTGGTCTTGCCGTGGGTGCCCGATACCGCAAGGACCCACTTGTCGCGCAAAATATGTCGCCCCAACCACTCGGGACCGGACGTGTAATGCAGCCCCTGATCGAGCATTGCTTCCACAACACGCTGGCCCCGGGACAAAGCATTTCCGACCACAACACAATCAGGCGGCGTATCAAGCTGCTCCGCCCCGTACCCGTCGACCAAGTCAATCCCACTTTCCGCCAGCTGTGTGCTCATCGGAGGGTAGATATTGCGATCAGACCCCGTGACGCTGAAACCGGCCTCTCTCGCGAGTAGCGCCAAGCCCCCCATAAAGGTGCCGCAAATACCTAGGATATGGATGTGATGTGACAAGTCGATTCTCCGCGCGATTCGAGATTATCACGAGGGTTTGCCATTGTGCGCTTCCAAGTCTACGGTACGCACTCCGCAACTTGGCAGTCACGTCACATCATGAGCCCACGCAACCTGTTTTACGCCCAGTCTGGTGGCGTTACGCCGGTCATTAATGCCTCCGCAGCAGGGGTCATCCAAACCGCGAGACAGCATCGTGGCCAGATTGGAAAAGTATTGGCGGGCAAGAACGGGATTGTGGGTGCCTTAAGAGAAGAGCTCATCGATACCACGAAGGAGACCCGTCAAGCGCTGGAAGGACTGATGAGCACTCCCGGCGGCGCCTTCGGCTCGTGCCGCTACAAGCTGAAAAGCCTCGATGAAAACCGCGCCGAATACGAGCGCCTCATTGACGTATTCCGTGCTCATGACATCGGTTACTTTCTCTACAACGGTGGCGGCGATTCCGCCGATACTTGCCTCAAGGTGTCTCAAATCAGCGCGCAAATGGGCTACCCCATCCAAGCCATTCATGTACCGAAGACCATCGATAACGACCTACCCCTGACAGACAACTGTCCGGGCTTCGGCTCGGTCGCCAAATACGTGGCTATCTCTACTCGTGAAGCAGCGCTCGATATTGAGTCAATGTGTGCGACATCGACCAAAGTGTTTGTCCTGGAGGTCATGGGCCGCCACGCAGGATGGATCGCGGGCGCCAGCACGCTCGCTGCGGCGCAGCCTGGAGAGGCGCCCCACGTCATCCTTTTCCCAGAAATCGCATTCGATCAACAACGCTTTCTAGACAAAGTCAGGCAGAGCGTTGACCGCCACGGATACTGCGTTGTGGTTGCCTCGGAAGGCACCAGCACAGCCGATGGCCGTTTGCTCTCTGATCAGGGGGAGCGGGACGCCTTCGGCCATGCACAGCTAGGCGGGCTAGCGCCCATACTGGCCGATATGGTGAAGGAGCACCTCGGATATAAGTACCACTGGGCCGTAGCGGACTATCTGCAGCGTGCGGCGCGGCATATCGCCAGCCAGACGGACGTGGACCAAGCATTCGCCCTAGGCAAGGCTGCTGTGGAGCTCGCCATCAGCGGAGCTAACGCTGTAATGCCCACCATCGAACGCCGGTCAACAAAACCCTATCGCTGGCGCATTAGCGAGGCGCCTTTGCAGCGGATAGCGAATCGAGAGAAAAAAATGCCGCGTCGATTCATCTCCAAAGATGGCTTTGGCGTGACAGCGGCGGGCAGAGCCTACTTCGAACCGCTGATTGCGGGGGAGGCCTACCCCACGTATCAAAAAGGCATGCCCCGCTATACCCGCTTGAAGAAAGTCTTAGTCCCAAAACGTTGCAGCCCCTGGGGGGACTGAACCTTGCGCCGCGGCTTATCGCCGGTTGCGATTCAAATCATCGTCAATCGATGACGACGTATCGCTCCAGAACAACCTCGCCAATCGGCGACAGCACGCTCAGCATCTCGAGCGGTTCATGCGCCTCACCCTTGATATCGGGCGACCCTGTCCAAAGCGGAATGAGCGACCCCAGCGCTACCAGCGCCGGATACTTGCCCGCAACGGGCCGGTAACTGATATGCCATGGTTCTGGCGCGACTCCGCCTCTGTCCCGATCATAGGGCTTAAAAAAGCCCTCGGCGTCATCTGCCGCAATGCGGGCGTCTAGCCATTGGGTCATCTCTTCAAATACACCACCGGGACCGTACTCGGCACCGGTCAGAGAAAGCGTGTAATCAGGATCCACAGCCGCCGCGTCCCAAATGTCCAGGTCGGTTCCCCAGTGGTGCCTCGAGGTGCCCGGTAGCGCTGAAAACCGCAGAATGGCCTCCAGCCACTGTGCGTCCGTTAGCACACTCCTGTCGAGGCTATCACCTTGGTCATTCAGGACGACGCGTTGCCCGAGCCACTTTTCGTTGATGATGCGTGTTTGACGGTCGTAACTGCGAAATGCCGATGCGATGCGCATATCGAAACCCGCTTTAGCAGCCCGCTTTGATAACTTCAGAAATGCCTTGCTCGCCTCTGAATCGACCAGCACACCCTCAGACAGCAGCGTGAAAGATTCTGCGGACAAGCCATATGCGATGAGGGCACGGTGCATCTAGGGAGACCCCAACTGAGTGGTGTGTCGAGGATAGATGCCACGGGGGCTAATGTCATTGAGGAGCGTGAAGACCTCTAGCCCAGCGTCAACCGCCATCGAGAGTTGCCGCGCATATTCGGGGTCAATATCTGCCGCCGCGCCCACATGGTTGATACCAGCGTGTAATACACAAAACACCAGCGCAGCGCGGTGACCCAAGGTCATCATGTGCATCAATTCGCGCAGATGCTTGGTCGCTCGAAGACTTTTAGCGTCGGGAAAAGCGCCGGAGGATGCTCCCTGGTATAGGGTCACCGCCTTCACTTCAACGTATACGCCCTGATCTGTGCCCAGAAAAAAATCCGCGCGAGATGAACTGCCCATGGGCACCTCGCGCCTGATCGCAACGCCCTCTGCCCGAAGCGTTGGGAATAATCCTTGCCCTAGGGCCTCTTCTACTACGCTGTTGGCCCGCGCAGAGTGCACGCAGGCAATACCTGCGCCGGTTTCAACCAGCTCCCAAGTCCACGACAACTTGCGGCGAGGATTGTTGTGGTGGGATAACCAGACTGAGGCGCCTTCGTCACAACATCCGGTCATTGCTCCCGTATTAGGGCAATGCACGACCTCAGTCCCTTGATCCTCTATCCATTCGATATCGGCCAAAAACCGCTTATAGCGCCGGACCAGCCGGGCCTTCCTGAGTGTTGGGAAATCCACGAAATCTCGTCCTCACAAGCAGATAGCGTCCAGACGGCCCCTTTGGCCACGCAGACAGGATATTGCCAAAACAGCGCTAGCACGGACCCAAGAAGTCTGATAGCTTCCCGTGCCCATCGAGTCCCTGCGTCACCATCGGGACACTCTAAGAGGAAGCACATCACCATGGCCAGTCGAAAAACCGCAGCCAAAAAGGCGCCAGCAAAGAAGAAGGCCTCCGCCAAGAAAGCGCCTGCCAAGAAGCCTGCAGCAAAAAAAGCCCCTGCTAAGAAGAAAGCGGCAGCAAAAAAGGCACCTGCCAAGAAAAAGGCCGTAGCGAAAAAAGCACCTGCCAAAAAAGCACCTGCTAAAAAGAAAGCCGTAGCGAAAAAGGCACCTGCCAAAAAAGCACCTGCTAAAAAGAAAGCCGTAGCGAAAAAGGCACCTGCCAAAAAAGCATCTGCCAAGAAGAAAGCCGTAGCGAAAAAGGCACCTGCCAAAAAAGCACCTGCCAAGAAGAAAGCCGTAGCGAAAAAGGCACCTGCCAAAAAAGCGCCTGCTAAAAAGAAAGCCGTAGCGACAAAGGCACCTGCCAAAAAAGCGCCTGCCATGAAAAAAGCCGCAACCGCGAAGATCGCCCGAGCGGTCGGTGAACTTCAGAAATTCGACGACTTCAAGCCCTACAAGCCCGGGCGCGGCGAGAGCTACATGAACGACGAGCAAATCGATCATTTCCGCGGCATCTTGTTGAACTGGCGGGGCGAACTGGTTGATGAAGTCTCTCGCACCGTGTCGCATATGAAAGACGAAGCGGCCAATTTTCCAGATCCAGCAGACCGCGCGACGCAAGAAGAAGAATTCAGCCTTGAGCTCCGCACTCGTGACAGAGAGCGCAAGCTGATCAAAAAGATCGACTCGACTCTGGATCGGTTACAAAACGACGACTATGGGTACTGTGATGCCTGCGGCATCGAGATCGGCATTCAGCGGCTCGAGGCCCGTCCCACAGCAACGCTTTGCATCGACTGTAAAACGCTGGCTGAAATCAAGGAGCGGCAGGAACTCGGTTGAGCACAACGCGCACCGATTCCGACACACCTCAGTATCGAGGGCGCTTCGCGCCCTCCCCTACCGGCCCTCTGCATGCAGGGTCACTCGTTGCCGCACTCGCAAGCTTTCTGGATGCGCGTCACCAAGGAGGCAGCTGGGCGCTACGGATTGATGATCTGGACCCCCCGAGACAGGTCGATGGCAGCATCGAGCTGATCACCGCTGCGTTGCAGGCACACGGTCTCGAGTGGGATGGACCGATGACCTATCAATCTCTGGAAAGCGATCGCTACGAGCACGCGCTGAGCCAGTTGGAGCAGTCAGGTTGGCTATTCCGTTGTCGTTGCACGCGCGCGACGCTGTCAGCTCAGGGCGCCTGTGGTCAGGGCTGTGCCGACCGCGAGCTGGCCGCCGACGAGCCCCATAGCCTTCGCGTGCGGTTCGACGGGGAACACCCGCATGAGTTCGACGACCGCTTTCTCGGACCACAAGTGCTCGATAGCGAGGCGATACCCTGTGATTTTATTGTGAAGCGCCGTGATGGACTGTATGCCTATCAGTTGGCGGCAGCGGTGGGCGACGCTCAACCCCAATTCAATGCGATCGTTCGTGGCGCTGACTTGCTTGAATCCACCTACCGCCAACGCTGGTTGCAGCACGTATTAGGCCTGGAACCACCCCATTATGCCCACGTCCCCGTTGTGAGTGACGAGCGGGGTAACAAACTCAGCAAACAAACCGGCGCAGCAGCATTGAACATGGCGTTTGCAGAACAGAATCTTCGGGGCGCCCTGTCCCACCTCGATCAAGCGCCGCCGCCTGAATCTGTCCGTTCCGCTTCAGACATCCTCGAGCACGCCATAGAGCATTGGTCATTCCCCTCAGGCGCTTAGATGCATCAAATCTGTGTTACCTTTTCACTCGCAAGGTGACACATTGCGGTAACGTTTTAAGCAAACTGCTGCTCAAAACCGTCACCGCCATCGAGGGCTGTTGTGCAAATTCAGCTAATTGATAACGATTCTGCGCTCCACGAGGAGCTGGCGATCCGTCTGCAGTCATCGGGCATCGAGCTGTGCCAGGGTGACGCGCCAGACGCAAATCGCTTGCATCAGTGGCACACCACCGCTGATCTATTTGTGGTCGGGCAGCACGCGATTGCCGACTCATTGGCTCAGCTCAGCAGGCAGATATGGCCCAAACCGGTCGTGGCATTGCTGCCCGTGAGCGATACTGCCCACATCATGCAGGTGGCGCGCGATGGCGCTGCCGACGCGCATCCTCGATCAGCATCAGCCGAATCGATCGCGCAGTGGCTCTCCACGGTATGCGAACAATTGGTTTCCCAAGAAAGGAACAAACCTGTGGTCAGTCACTTCCAACATGACGGATGTGACCTGATGGCTGCATTGCAACGCAATACTCAGCGCGCCGCATCGACCGATTCATCTGTTTTGATTGTGGGCGAGACTGGCACGGGCAAGGAACTCGCCGCGCGCGAAATACACAGCCTGGGGAGCAGATCAGCTCAGCCACTCGTCACCGTCAACTGCGCTGCCATCCCAGACACCCTGATTGAATCGGAGCTATTTGGTTATGAGAAAGGCGCCTTTACCGGCGCAACCAGTAACCGGATCGGTCTCATCGAGGCGGCTGACGGGGGCACTCTGTTTTTAGACGAGATTGGCGAGTTACCGCTCCCAGCTCAAGCTCGCCTATTAAGGTTTATACAGGAAGGTGAAATACGCCAGATTGGCTCAGTCAACAGTAAGAGAGTGGACGTCCGACTGATCTGTGCAACTCACCGCGATTTATCGGCACTCTCGGCAAAGAATGCGTTTCGTCAGGATCTGTTTTACCGGATCGATGTGTTGCGGATCGCCATCCCCCCGCTGCGAGACCGCGGGCACAACGTTCTGGCGATGGCCGAGTGGTTTATTCAGCAACACGCTCACCGCTTGGGGCTACCAGTCCGACCCTTGTCAGAGAACAGCGCCCAACAAATTGCTGCTCATGACTGGCCTGGCAACGTGCGGGAACTGCAAAATGTTATCGAACGCGCACTCGTCATGTCTGAGGGCAGCTCACTGACGGTCAATCTCTCTCGCGGTCCGACGGGACCCGCTCAGGACGCCGCATTGATGACAGAGCGCGATCAGGGCGGCTCCACATCTGAATCATCGGAGACAAGTGGGGAGCTGTCGCTGGAGGACTACTTCCAGCGGTTTGTTCTCGAGCATCAGGACTCTATGAACGAGACGGAGCTGGCTCAGAAATTGGGCATTAGTCGCAAATGCTTATGGGAACGACGACAACGTTTCGGCATTCCCCGCAATAGGCGACGCACCGCGTGACACATCATTCTGTGGTGAATTTCCGTAACACTAGAGTGCAAATACGTAACACCCACCCAATAACCGGCGGACCAGACCCGGTCAAAATATGGACAAGTTGATGTTTTTTAGGGATTTTCCCAAGATGGCATGTAGCCTGCACTATTTATCGCAGAGCCAAAATAACAATAAGCGGCCTAATAAGAAAAACGATGTCATAACGGACCTGGGTGGGGAAGGCGACTTCCCCATGTTTCTTTATGATGCCCCTGTTTTCTCCGCATCCCTGAAATCGACCTCTGATTCAGCGAACTACCGCATCCCTCATCGCGCCCGGCACTCTCTCACCCCTGTCACAATGAGCGTTCCCGCTATGAGATCAGTGGAACGAGAGAGCTGGCGAGCGAACTCAACGCTGTTCGCCTGTCCACCGAATCGGCCCCACAATCACGGAGCATCGTGCAGCTGTGTTTGAATCCAGTGATTTCTCATCAGGGGCAGTTCACGTCGTCGAGCGACTGCAGGATCAAGGCTTCGAGGCTTACGTCGTGGGCGGCGCCGTCCGCGACCTCTTGCTGGGCAAAAAACCGAAGGACTTTGATGTCGCCACCAACGCCACGCCCGAGCAAATCAAACAGTGCTTTCGCAGTGCGCGCATTATCGGCCGGCGCTTTCAAATCGTTCATGTACGGTCTGGCAGGGAGATTATCGAGGTAACAACCTTCCGAGGCCATCACGACACAGACACCGGCAGCCAGGCCGCGCAGGCGAGCCAATCCGGTCGCTTACTTCGCGATAACGTCTATGGCTCTCTGGATGACGACGCGCGGCGCCGCGACCTAACGATCAATGCGCTCTATTACGACACCGTCGCGCAGACACTCATTGACAAAATGGACGGGCAGGCTGACGTCGCGGCCCGCATCATCCGCATTATCGGTGCACCTGCTGATCGCTATCGCGAGGATCCCGTGCGGATGGTGCGTGTCCTCAGGTTTGCTGCGCGCCTCGAGTTTGATATCGAACCCCGCACCCGCTCCGCTATTGCAGAGACCGGCACTTTATTGCGAGACATACCCGCTGCGAGGTTATTTGACGAGTGGCTAAAGCTTTTCATGAATGGTTTCTCGGCGCCGACATGCGCGCTGCTGCGGGAGCATGGCCTGCTGACACATTTGATGGGAGACGGTGTCGACGCGGCCCATGACACAAGCGCGGCACAACTGCTGCAACATCAGGCCATGACCAACACCGACAGGCGAGTGGCTGAGGACAGACCCGTAACGCCAGCATTTTTGTTGGCTGCACTTTTTTGGCCCGCAACCGAGCAACGCGCAGATCAACTGATGGCGCGGGGCGAATCTCCCCTTCAAGCCATGCACAGCGCAGGGCAACAAATTGTGCAGGAAGCGTGTCAGCATCTGGCCATCCCCAAACGCTTCTCCTTTGCCATGCGTGACATATGGGACCTGCAACCTCGGCTCGAGCGGCGTCAACCCAAGAAGGTCAAGGACTTGTTGGCTCACCGTTGGTTCCGCGCGGCTTTCGACCTGCGACTGTTGCGCGAAGCGAGCGGCGGCGAGGGGGATGAGTGCAGCGCTTTTTGGAGCGCACAACAGCAGCAATACCCCGAACTCGTCGGCAGTAAACGGGAACGACGCGAAGATAAAGGCAGACGCCGGACGCGACCGCGGCGCAGGAAACCCGAGGCATGAATTGCGTTGTGATTGGGCTTGGCTCCAACATCGAGGAGCCGCTGACGCAACTGGCAGGGGCGCTCAAGCATCTCGGAGCTCATCCAGATGTCTTGCCGACAAAGCTGTCACGCATTTATTTGTCTGCCCCTGTCGGACCGCAAGACCAGCCCGACTTTTATAACGCTGCGGTTGTCGCCGATACCACCCTAACACCCGAGGCACTATTGCAATGGCTATTGGACGTCGAGCATGAAATGGGCCGACAACGTCACCGACACTGGGGTGAACGCTGCATCGACCTCGATCTCCTGCTGTTCGACGACCTCGAAATGCAGACGGCATCCCTTGTCGTGCCTCACCCCCGCGCTCATCAAAGGCGATTTGTTCTGGATCCACTCATTGAGCTACTCGGTGAGGATCACGTGTTGCCTGGCCAGGGCGCGTTGGGAGCACTGCAGGCAAAGTGCGCGGATCAGGCGATTCGCGTATTGTGCGAGTTCCCGCAGTGACCAGCGCAGGAGGCTTTGAGTTGTCCGAGCAGCATGACCCTTCCGGCATCTCCCTGCGCGGGCGAACCGTTCCGACGTATATCGCAGTGGAAGGTCCCATCGGAGTGGGCAAAACCACGCTCGCACGCCGCATAGCGGATACCTTCGATCACGACCTGTTACTTGAGGAAGCGGAGATGAATCCGTTTCTGGAGCGTTTTTACCAAAACAGACAGCAAACCGCTCTGGCGACCCAGCTCTTTTTCCTGTTCCAGCGGGTTCAGAAAATAACCGAACTCAAGCAGCGCGACATGTTTGATCAAACGCGGGTCGCAGACTTCGTGCTGGAAAAAGATCCACTGTTTGCCCGCGTGAATCTAGAGCCAGACGAGTACGCGCTGTACCAGAAGGTCTTCGAGAAGATGCGCGTCGACGCACCCATCCCCGACCTCGTTATTTATCTCCAAGCCAGCCCTGACACATTGATGGAAAGAATTGAACGGCGCGGCATCAGTGCTGAGCGACTCATTGATCGCCGCTACCTCGAACAACTTAATGAGGTATACAGCGAGTTCTTTCTTTACTACGATGCCGCGCCTCTGCTGATCGTCAATGCCAACGAGATCGATCTGGCACACAGCGATCGAGACTACGAGCAGCTTGTGGACTACATGCTGAACATTAAAAAAGGCCGGCATTACTTTAACCCCACGTTTTTTGGTTGAAGCTTCATCCATAGAGAGCTTCAGGGAGTTTTTAGAATGAGTAAGCGCGTCACCATCAGTACCTTAGACGCAATGAAAGCGTCGGGTGACAAGTTCGTGATGATCACCGCCTACGATGCGACCTTCGCCCGGCTCGCCAGCGAAGCGGGCGCCGAAACGATTCTGGTCGGCGACTCACTCGGCATGGTGCTGCAGGGACACGAAACCACTATCCCCGTGTCGCTCGATGCGATGGCCTACCACACGGAATGCGTCGCACGAGCAAGGCCGCACTCATTGATTGTCGCCGATCTGCCTTTTATGAGTTTTTCCAACTCAGACGACACCTTGCACGCGAGCACACGACTGATGCAGGCCGGCGCACAAATGGTGAAGCTCGAGGGCGGCACCTGGCTCAGTGACAGTATCCACAGACTGGTTGAGCGTGGCGTCCCAGTGTGCGCGCACTTAGGCTTGACCCCGCAATCAGTCAACGTGTTCGGCGGTTACCGCGTTCAAGGGCGTACGCCCAAGGAGGCCAAGTCAATCCTCGCTGATGCGGTGGAAATTCAGGACGCTGGTGCAAGCTTGCTGGTCCTTGAATGTATACCCGCCGACCTCGCGGCAGATATTTCGTCCAAACTCGACATCCCGGTTATCGGCATCGGCGCTGGTAGCGGTACAGACGCACAGGTGCTGGTGTTGCATGACATGCTTGGCATGACGGAATCTGCGCCGAAGTTTGTGCAGAACTTTATGGATGGCGCACCGTCGATTCAGGCAGCACTGAAGGCCTTCGTTGACGCGGTAAAGTCTGGCGCCTACCCGCAAGAGGAACACACCTACTCGTAGGCTCGAGCGATGATTGTTGCACCGGATACAACGGCGCTCCGGCGTCACATTCGGGAGCTAGAAGACGGTTCCCGCCGCATCGCGTTTGTTCCCACGATGGGCAACCTTCATGCCGGACACCTCGCACTGGTCACGCAAGCGCAGGCCTGTGCAGACGCGGTTGTCGTGTCAATCTTTGTTAATCCGATGCAATTCGCCGCACATGAAGATCTCGATAAATATCCGCGAACACTGGACGCGGACCTTGCGGCACTCGAGTCAATAGGCGTTGATGTAGTCTTCACTCCCACGGTGACCGACGTCTACCCGGAAGGCGTCGAGGCTCACACCGCCATCCACGTACCCGTTTTGGGCGACGTGCTCTGCGGCAGGGAGCGGCCCGGCCACTTTGACGGGGTGTGCACCGTTGTCTACAAATTGTTAGAGATGGTGAAACCTGACGTCGCTGTGTTTGGTGAAAAGGACTTACAGCAACTGCTTATCATCAAAAAGATGGTGAATGACCTGAATCTCGACATCGACGTCCATAGCGGACCCACGCAACGGGCGGCGGATGGGCTCGCCCTCAGTTCGCGCAATCAGTACCTCACGGCAGATGAACGAGCGATCGCCCCAAAGCTCTGGGAGACGCTTCAGACATGCGCCGGGCAACTCAGATCTGCCGCAGGACTCGAGGGCGGTTCAATTCTCGACGTCGCGAGAGCGTCCCTAGCGCAAGCAGGATTTGCAGTCGACTATCTGGAGTTGCGCGTGCTATCAACACTGGCAGAAAGCGAGTCCCTGTCTGAGGACTGCGCTCTCTTCGTTGCGGCACGCTTGGGTCAAACCCGGCTTATCGACAACATCCAAATTGCCGCGGCCTAATCTCGGCTCGATGCGGCGGGCACGCGAATATCCTCGATAAGTCGCTGTACTTCCTCGGGCGGCGCCGCAGTACACCGCGTCACCGTGAACGTCACCGCAAAGTTAACCGCCGCGCCCACGACTCCAAAAGCATTCGGCTCAATGCCGATAAACCAGTTGGCCGGCAGGTCGCCTAGAAAACTGGTGCCGGGTATGAACATCACGCCCTTGTGCTGAAACACATACGCCAGGGTGACACTGATTCCTGCCAGCATCCCGGCGACGGCGCCCTCGCGCGTCACACGCTTGGAGAAGATACCCAAAAGTAAGGCAGGGAATAGCGACGCGGCAGCCAAACCGAATGCCAACGCGACTGTACCCGCCGCAAAGCCCGGTGGATTCAGCCCGAGATAACCCGCTCCCAGCACCGCCGCTGCCATGGCTAACCGCGACGCCATCAATTCCTGGCGCTCAGTGATATCGGGTAACAGCGTGCGCTTTAAAAGGTCGTGTGAAATCGCGGACGAGATCGCCAATAACAATCCCGCAGCGGTCGATAGCGCAGCCGCCAAGCCGCCCGCGGCCACCAAGGCAATCACCCAGTTCGGCAGATTCGCAATCTCGGGATTCGCGAGCACCAGAATATCGTTGTCCAGCGTCACCAGCTCGTTGGTTTGTGGGTCTGCGGAGTATTGAATCCGGCCATCCTGATTCTTGTCGTCGATACCGAGCAGGCCCGTTTGCTCCCAGTTTTTGAACCACTCGGGACGCTCCTCGACGGCGAGGTACTGCCCGGGTTGGGGCTCCAGCGTTTGGATGATGTTCAAGCGCGCCATGGCAGCAACAGCAGGTGCCGTGGTGTAGAGAATGGCAATAAAAACCAGCGCCCAACCGGCAGACGTTCTGGCGGCACGCACAGTCGGCACCGTGAAGAAACGGATGATCACGTGGGGCAAACCCGCCGTGCCAATCATCAGCGAGGCGGTGAAGGCGGCCATATTGAGCGTGCTGCCCCGTAGCGAGGTGGTGTACTCCTGAAATCCGAGATCCAGTAGTGTCTGGTCCAGCTTTTCGAGCAAGTAGGTACCGTCGGCCAATGTCGAGCCCAGCCCTAACTGTGGGATAGGCTGACCGGTCAGCTGCAAGCTAATGAAAATGGCGGGCACCGTATAGGCAAAAATGAGCACACAGAATTGTGCAATCTGGGTATAGGTGATCCCCTTCATCCCGCCGAGCACAGCGTAAAAGAACACAATGACCATGCCAGAGAGCAAACCCGTCTCGTAATCCGTCTCGAGGAAGCGCGAGAAGGCCACGCCAATTCCTTTCATTTGACCGATCACGTAAGTCACAGAGCAGATGATCAGGCAGATCACCGCCACCACTCTGGCGGTGTCAGAGTAATACCGATCACCGATGAACTCGGGCACGGTGAACTTGCCGTACTTCCGCAGATAAGGCGCGATCAGCATCGCCAGAATCACATAACCGCCCGTCCAACCCATCAGGAAGACAGACCCACCATAGCCGTTGTAAGACAACCCGATCAGTCCCGCCATGGAAATGAAAGACGCGGCAGACATCCAGTCAGCGGCAGTCGCCATGCCGTTGGCCACGGGATGAATACCTTTCCCCGCCACATAGAATTCCCGGGTCGTACCAGCGCGCGACCGGATGGCAATCCAGATGTACAGGGCGAAGGACGCGCCAACGACCCAGTATGTGGTTTCCGTCAGGCTCATGCCTCACGCTCCTCAAGACCAAGCCGCCGTTCGAGACGCGCCATAACGCGCGCATAGATAAAAATCAAAATGATGAATGTGTAGATAGCGCCCTGCTGCGCAAACCAAAAGCCCAACTTGAAACCGCCGATCTGGATCGTATTCAGTGGCTCAACCCACAACACACCACAGCCTAGACTGACCACAAACCAAATGGCCCCCAGTATCAGCATCCAACGCCGATTCTCACGCCAGTAGATCTCGCGCACTTCGCTCTCTGATGGCTTCGCCATGTCGGACAGGCTCCAGTCTTGGTGAGGGTCTCACTTGAGGCGGTCATCATAGCCCGCGGTGGCACTGATCAAAATGCCTCGCGGGCAATGCTATCCAGCAGGCTTGCGTCTACGTCTGCTGACATAAAGCGCGGTGCACTGAGCTGAAGTCACCACAGTCCACATAACCACCCGGTACACCCAGCTCGCCCAACCGACACAGCCACCCAGCACCCTCATCCAACGTCCCTATCCAACACACTCGATCATCACCACTGAGAGGATCCCGCGCACGTTGAGAGAAGCGGGCACCCCTCCAGCGCACGCTTGTTGCCTTCAGACCCGTCACTTAACATCGTCGTCTTGATCGATCGGAATTCAAGCATGACTGACACTGCGACCTACCCCGTCCCCGCAAACTTTGGCGATGCGCATATCACCCCTGAGCGCTACCAATCGCTGTATCAACAGTCCCTTGAGGAACCCGACATTTTCTGGGCAGAGCAGGCGCAAATGCTCGACTGGCACACGCCCTGGAAACACATTTCAGAGACCGACCTGCGTACCGGCGCCGCAAGCTGGTTCGTGGGCGCAAAACTGAATGTCGCCGTGAACTGCATTGACCGGCATCTGCCTGAACGCGCTGATCACATTGCCATCATTTGGGAGGGAGACGACCCGAATGACAGCCAGACCTTCACCTACCAACAGCTCAAAGATCATGTCTGCCGTTTCGCCAATGTGCTGAAAGCACGAGGCGTCGGGAAGGGGGACCGCGTATGCATCTACATGCCCATGATCCCCGAGGCCGCTTTTGCCATGCTGGCCTGCGCGCGTATTGGCGCAATCCACTCGGTGGTATTCGGCGGCTTTTCCCCCGAGGCGCTGAAAGACCGCATCAATGATGCGGCCTGCAGGCTCGTGATTACTGCCGACGAGGGTGTGCGTGGCGGTAAGACGGTGCCCCTAAAAAACAACGTCGATGCCGCGCTCGAAACCGTCGATTGCGTCGACACCGTATTGGTCGTAAAGCGAACCGGCTGTGATATTGCCTGGCAAGCAGCCCGCGATGTTTGGTACCACGAGGCCTTGCAGACCGTCGACGATGACTGCGAACCCGAATGGATGGACAGTGAGGACCCTTTGTTCATTCTTTATACCTCGGGATCGACCGGAAAACCCAAGGGCGTATTGCATACGACGAGCGGCTACCTGCTTCAGGCGGCCATGTCGATGAAGTATGTGTTTGACTATCGCGAGGGTGAAACCTACTGGTGTACCGCTGACGTCGGCTGGGTGACCGGTCACACCTATATTGTCTATGGCCCGCTCGCTATCGGCGCCCGCTCCCTGATGTTTGAAGGAGTGCCAACCTTCCCCGCGGGCGATCGATTCTGGCAGGTGATTGCCAAACACAAGGTAAACCTTTTTTTCACGGCACCCACCGCGATCCGAGCGCTACATGGCCTCGGCGACGAACTGGTCACACGCCATGATCGCAGTTCGCTACGGATCATTGGCTCCGTCGGTGAACCGATTAACCCCGAGGCCTGGGAGTGGTATCACCGCGTGGTTGGCGAGGGACGCTGCCCCATCGTCGATACCTGGTGGCAAACCGAAACGGGCGGCGTGATGATCACACCGCTCCCCGGTGCGCATGCACTAAAGCCCGGCTTTGCGAGCTTTCCCTTTTTCGGGGTAGAGCCGGCTCTCTTGGATGAGCAGGGTAAGGAAATTGAGGGTGCTGGCTCAGGGTATCTGGTGATCAAGCGATCATGGCCCGCACAAATCCGGACGGTCTATGGCGATCACCAACGCATGATCGATACCTACTTTACGACCTATCCCGGCTACTACTTTACCGGTGATGGCGCGTTGCGAGATGAGGATGGCTACCTTCGCATCACCGGTCGCGTGGATGACGTACTGAATGTGTCGGGGCACCGGATGGGTACCGCTGAAGTCGAGAGCGCCTTGGTGCTACACGAGCATATCGCTGAAGCGGCCGTGGTGGGCTTCCCACACGACATCAAAGGCCAGGGCATTTACGCCTATGTCACGCCCATGGCAGGCATTGAGGACAGCGAGTCGCTTCGAGAGGAGCTGATCGCACTCTGCGTGCAAGAAATCGGTCCGATCGCCAAACCGGATCGCATCCAATGGGCGCCGGGACTTCCCAAGACGCGATCTGGCAAGATTATGCGGCGAATTTTGCGTAAAATCGCCGAAAATGAGCTAAACAGCCTGGGCGACACCAGCACGCTGGCCGACCCTTCAGTGGTGGAGGATTTGATCAGCCGGCGGGTAACCGACTGAAGCCTGTCACCTTCGGCATCAATTTTTACGCTCGAAAACGCGCCTGAACTCGGCGCGTTAGCGTATACTCGTTTCAGCTCAGCGTTCGCTGGCGTCGAAACGACATAAGCACTCAATTAAAGCAGCGTTTCGGACATCTGGGGGGGAGTCATTACCCACGGTGATGTCTGGGCTGTATTGTAGTTTTTGTTGTATTTGAAGCCACGGAGAAACGCATGAAATTTCCTATTCGCACACTGACCGTTGCCGTTGCGGCAGCGCTGGTTGTGCCGACACAGGCGACCTTTGCTCAAGATAAAAATCTGACAGAAGAAGTCGTCGTCATCGGCACACGAACAGAGGGCCGATCTGCCCTCGACTCACCCGCTCCGGTTGACGTGATCGGCGGCGAGACCATGAACAATCAGGGCGATACCGACATGAGCAACCTGCTCCGTAATGTCGTACCGTCCTACAACGTTAACGACCAGCCCATTAGTGATGCGGCGACGCTGGTGCGACCGGCTAACCTGCGCGGTCTGGCGCCAGACCACACGCTGATGCTGGTCAACGGCAAGCGTCGCCATCGTGCCTCGGTTATTACTTGGCTGGGTAACGGTATTTCAAACGGCTCACAGGGACCCGATGCAGCGGCCATCCCCGCCGGCGCTTTGAAGCGCATCGAAGTACTGCGTGACGGCGCTTCAGCCCAATACGGCTCTGACGCTATTGCTGGCGTAATGAACTTCGTATTGAACGACGCCTCGGAAGGCGGTTCACTCGAGGTGCGCTATGGCGAGTACCAGGAAGGCGATGGTGAACAAACGACCATCATGGGCAACATCGGTTTACCCCTCGGTGAAACCGGCTTCCTCAACCTGACCGCAGAGTGGGGGGAATCTGACCCGACCAGCCGGTCCGAGCAGCGCGCTGACGCACAGGGCCTGATCGACGACGGTTACCAGAACGTACCCGTGCCTGCCATGATCTGGGGCCGGCCCATCGTCAACGACGACATGAAGCTGTGGGCGAACTTTGGCGTTGACCTCAGCGATACCCTCGAGCTGTACGGCCATGCTAACTACAACAGCAAGGAGGTCGATGGCGGTTTCTTCTTCCGTAACCCCACCAACCGCGGTGCGGTCTACAGTGGTGACGGCGGTGCAACCCTGCTGATCGGCGATCTCACGCCTGATGATGGCGTGGGCTGCCCGGTTGTCACAATGAATGGCAACATCCCCGATGCAGATGCCTTCGCTCAAGTTCAAGCTGACCCGAACTGTTTCAGCTTCCAAGAGACTATCACTGGCGGATTCACGCCGCGTTTCGGTGGCGACATTACCGATATGTCCTTCTTGATCGGTTTGCGCGGCGAGCTCAGTGAAAACCTGCGTTGGGACGTCAGTGCCTATCGCGGCGAGCACGAGGCAGACTTCTTCATCAACAACACGGTGAACGC
>MDTD01189911.1_pt1 | contig 20440 bp, 17 predicted proteins | sample 811221 | NCBI WGS metagenome assembly MDTD01 (sample SAMN05326646, study PRJNA326480) | marine metagenome | isolation source: seawater | place: Pacific Ocean: South West | collected 2011
GAATAACAACATCGGTCACAACAGCGGGACCAGATGGAACTTCTCAGTCAGTGAAAATACGGATCCCAGCCGGTGTCGACGATGGAAAGCGCATAAGGGTAAAAGGAAAAGGCGGCAAAGGCAGTAACGGAGGCCCACCAGGCGACCTCATTGTCATCATCAGAGTATCTCCGCATGAGCTTTTCACCCGAGAGGGAAAAGCCCTCAATTTAAGCCTGCCCGTCACGTTTCCAGAAGCTACGCTCGGCGCTGACATCCAAGTTCCCACCTACGGTGGCGAATCCGTCACGTTACGGCTCCCGCCTGGAACAGAATCAGGAAAAACGTTTAGGGTTAAAGGAAAAGGGATAACTATCGGCACTTCAACGGGCGACCTCTTTGTTACGGTAGAAATTGCAATACCGAAACAATTAAACGACCAGCAGATCTCCTCATTACAACAGTACGCGCAAACAAATCCAGAGAACCCACGAGAAAACCTAGGAAACACCAATAACTAACTTTTCGTCCTTATCGCGGCAAGTCTCATTTAGCGATACTATTGCTAGCCATGGCAGAGGGATTGTTAGAAGTCGAAGGAGTCACAATCCAATTTGGCGGCATCACTGCGCTCGATAACCTCACGTTCACTGTCGATTCGACGCAAATCTGTGGCCTCATAGGGCCAAATGGGGCTGGAAAGACAACACTTTTTAATGTCATGAGCAGAATCTACGACCCCACACAGGGGCGCATAACATTCAATGGGGTTGACCTTCTTAGCCTTTCACCCCACGAAATCTCACAAACAGGGATCGCGCGAACTTTCCAAAATCTTGCCTTATGGCCAAGGATGACTGTCGCAGAAAATGTTATGGCAGGAGCGCACATCAAAGGCAAGCAGAACTTCTTTTCAGCAATGGCACGCATAGGACTCCAAACAGAAGAACGAGATCTTCGACAAAAAGCCTACGAAACCATGGAGATGCTCAATCTCCTCCAATATGCAGAAAAACCTTGCGATGGATTGCCATTCGGAACTATGAAACGGATAGAACTAGCACGCGCTCTAGTAAGTAACCCCAAACTGCTTCTTCTAGATGAACCAGCAACAGGATTAACCCACTCAGAAGTAGGTGAACTCTCAGAAGTCATTATCTCAATCCGTAAAAACTTTGATCTCACAATCCTGCTAGTAGAACATCACATGGGCATGGTCATGAGCATGTCTGAAAAAGTCGTTGTCCTCGACTTCGGAGAAAAGATAGCAGAAGGCACACCAACAGAAATCCAAAACAATCCGCTAGTTGTATCCGCATACCTTGGAGCACCTAAATAATGGCACCCCTACTTCTCGTAGAAAGCTTGAAAGCAAGATATGGGCCTGTTCAAGTACTCCACGGTATAGATCTCAACGTCTTCGATAAAGAAATTGTTGTGGTCTTAGGCGCAAACGGAGCTGGAAAAACAACAACCCTTCGCTCTATTTCCGGAATGGTAGAAACAGACGGACGCATAGAGATCAATGGCCAATCAATCAAAAAATTCGACCCTTCAGAAATTGTCCGCCGGGGAGTAGCCCACGTTCCCCAAGGAAGAGGAACATTCCCTGAACTAACCGTAGAGGAAAACTTGAAGGTTGGAGCTTTTATCCGAAGTGATAATGACATCAATATCGATATAGAAGCGTGCTATCAAAACTATCCCGTTCTTTACGAACGCAGAACCCAAACAGCCGGCTCATTATCAGGCGGCGAACAGCAAATGCTCGCAGTTTCCCGAGCACTTATGTCTCGCCCTCAACTTCTCCTTATGGATGAACCCTCTTTAGGGCTTGCCCCGCAGATCGTTGAAGATTTATTCACTCGATTTGTCACGATAAACGAAGAACATGGGACAACGATGCTGATAGTCGAACAGAACGCCCAATTGGCATTAGATATAGCAAACCGAGCATACGTCCTCGAATCAGGAGAAATTACAATAGAAGGTCAAGCTTCTGAACTCGCCAACGATGATGCTATCCGTCGGGCGTATTTGGGGGCTTAATATGGACCTCTTCCTCCAAAGAGTATTTGACGCGATAACCAATGGTTCTACCTATGCCCTCATTGCTGTTGCGATGGTATTGATATTTAAAGCGACGACGCTTATCAACTTCGCTCAAGGAGAACAAGCAATTCTAGGAGCCTTCGCTGTTCTACAACTGTGGTATTGGGGAATACCCATGTGGGGAGCCGTCATCTTAGGGATGCTCTTTTCTGCAGCTCTCGCCGCAGGATTAGAACGCGTATTCATCAGAAAATTTGACCCTTCGGATCATTTACCTCTCGTCATTATCACATTGGGCTTGTTTCTAGTTATTAATGCTGTAGCTGCCATAGTTTGGCGATTCGACCCGCAATCGTTCCCCGAGCTTTTCCCCTCTGGAAATGCATTTACCTATAACAATGTTCGACTTTCCTGGTATTCTATTTTTGCTTTTGGTAGCTGCGTTCTCGTCCTGATCGTATTCCAAACACTTTTAACAAGAACAAAGACTGGATTGGCATTTCGGGCAGTGTCTTCCAACCTCGAATCAAGCAGGCTCAGTGGAATAAAAGTTGGTCCAACCCTCCAATTTGGTTGGGCGTTAGCAGCCGCTGCTGGCACCTTAGGAGCCTCCATCTATGCAGCCAATCCTGTCCTCCAAATTGAACCTTCGATGATGTTACGGGCACTTATATTCTCAGTAACCGCTGCAGCACTAGGAGGCCTAGACAGCCTATGGGGAGCATTGATAGGCGGCTTAACCATTGGCTTCGTCCAAAGCGTCGTCGTCCAATACATCCCTTTCATACCCAATGAGATGAGTCTTTCAGCTGCAGTTGTGGTACTTCTGATCGTTCTTGCGCTTCGCCCATCTGGGGTGCTAGGAACAAAAGCTGTGGAACGAGTATAGGACACGCTATGTTAGACAGACTTCAGCGGAACAGCTCGCCAGCATCTGAACGCAACTACCAGATAGCAAAATGGATTTGCTTTACTATCTTTCTTCTCCTGATTGCCTTTGCCTATGTCGATGTAGGAACAATTTCTATCGGGTCCAACAATTACAACCTCTCACTTATTCGACTTAACAAAGCGATCGCCTACACCATCGCTATCCTCGGCCTCCAAGTCGTTATTGGATACACAGGCCAAATCGCCCTCGGACAAAGCTTTTTCTTCGGGACAGGCGCCTATGTTTCCGCATGGCTTATTGCTGACCACTCCTGGCCATTCCTGCTCACGCTCCTAATCGTAATACCCTCATGCTTTCTTATAGGAATGATCCTTGGACTTCCCGCCCTACGGATTCGCGGCCTCTACCTTGCCTTACTTACGTTTGGCCTAGCAGCTGTTTTCCCGTCGATCGTTAAACTCGACAAACTCTACGGCTATACCGGTGGAGCAGGTGGAAAACTAACAAGCAACTATAAATTTCTCGCTCCGTCATGGCTGCCGTTCGATGAAGTCGCTCAGGCTCTTCAGAAATTACCGCTGCTCGGAGACTTCTTCGGTGATGGGCCACTCTCAACCAGAGAAGAGTCGCGACTATGGAAATTCATTCTCTTCAGTATTCTCGCAGCACTGTGTTTCTGGCTGGTACATAACTTAATTCATAGTCGCCCAGGGCGCGCTATGAGAGCCATCCGCGATAATGAGACAAGCGCAGCTGTTTCCGGCGTTAATCTCGCAATTACTAAAACACTTTCATTTGGAGTCGCATCAGCGCTTGGTGGAGTCGGAGGAGCAATCTATGTAGCAGAAATAGGAATAGCATCACCAGATGATTTCAGCTCATTGGTTGCCATCTATTTAATTGTCGGACTTGTGGTAGGAGGAGTCGGGACTCTCCCTGGCGCTGTTATAGGTGGTCTCATTTATGCGCTTGTTCCAGATTGGGCATCTTCAACCCAATCTATCTCCTTTGTTCCGGAACGATGGCTGCAGGGACCTACTGGCTCGCTTATCCTCGGAATCTTATTAATTGTCTTAACGCTTTTCCTTCCCGGAGGGATAGTTATGGGGTGGAGAAGACTGAAAGCGATGATTAGAAATAACAAACGGCGTTTGCCGATTAAGAATCTGGGCAAGGCCTAGATCAAGCTACAAAAGCACATAAGAATATTGCGCTACTGAGAAAAACTAAACTAGGTTCCCTTAAAAGCCTTGGGAGGGTCCAATGAAAAAACTAATTCTTCAACTGCTATGCATTCTCGGTGTGTTCAGTCTTATGGCAGCAGGGTGCGGTAGCGATGATGGTGCAGGAGTGCGATCTGTTGACGGTTCTGAATCATCGTCCTCAAGCTCAGCCTCATCATCTTCAGGCTCATCATCGGATTCCAGTTCTATGGCTAGCGGAGCATCTGAATCCAGTTCAGAAACTGAAGAAGGGACGGCAGCTCCAACGACCGGGCAGGTGGAGATTGCTACCGGAACGGTGCTCGATCTTGATGAATGTCCTGATGACTGGGACCCATACCAAGGTGTTACCGAGGATGGCCAAGTCCGTATTGGAACTTCGCTTCCGCAATCTGGCCAACTTGCAGCATTTGGGGCTATCGGCGAGGGAATGCAAATCTACTTTGATTATGTAAACGACCAGCTTCCGATTGGCGATTATGAACTCGTTCTTGTAGCAAAAGATGATGGGTACGAAGCAGGCCGAACCGTAGCGAACGTGGAAGAGATGCTCGAAACAGAAAACATTCTGGGTTTCGCTGGAGTAATTGGAACTCCAAACAACTTCGCAATTCGACCAATTACCGACGAAGCATGTGTACCACAATTATTAAATCTCTCTGGCTTCCCTCAATGGGGCGACCCAGCCAACTTCCCATGGACTGTAGGGAATATTTTGAACTATGCCACAGAAACAGAAATATGGTGTCAACACATTGTTGCTGAACTTGGACAAGGAGCAACCGTTGCAGCGTTGTTTATGAACAATGACTTTGGAAAAACCTACCAACAAACACTTCAAGGATGTGAAGACAGAGGAGATATTGATCTAATCGCCGAAGAACTCCACGACCCTGCAGCCCCTGACGTTACAAATGAGATGACGACTCTTGTAGCATCGGGAGCGCAAGTTCTAGTAGCAGGAACAACTGCCGCATTCTGCCCCCAAACCGTCGGAACACTCGCAAGTATCCCATCGTGGCGTCCAATGTTTTTCATGTCATACACGTGCAATAATCTTCCAGCATTCTTCGCCCCGGTTCAAGATTTTGCCGACACCCTTTCAAATGAAGGTTCTGGAGTACTGATGGCTAACTACAACAAAATTTGTGGGGACCCAAGATACGAACAAGATCCATCGATGGTGCTAACCAGAATGGTGCTAGAAGATTACAGCAACGTCACATGTGAAGATGGTTCTTACTCCGGAGGGATCTTTTTCGCACAGGTGGTCGTAGATATCCTTAGAGCAGCGCACGAGCTCCCCGGTGGGATCAACAGAGTGAATGTTATGAAAGCGACATGGAATCTCACAACTATCAACGATAATCTCCTTGGAGGCACCATCATTCTCGATGGCACCAACGATGCATATGTCACTGAAGCAGCCCAGATACAAGAAGTACAAGTTATCGATGGCAATCTGACATTTACCCCAATATCAGAAGTAATTGACACTGAAGGAGAAGGCGGATCGTTCGGGGGTTAAACGATAAGCGATTATACGAATAGAATCTTTGCTGCGTATAGGCATATTTTAATAAAATATGTCTACAGTGGGTAGGTAAGCGACGTCGAACAAAGGAGACTCGCCTGTGCCATCGACCGTTGTCGTAGGTACCCAATGGGGCGACGAAGGAAAAGGAAAATTCACTGACCTTTTCGCCCAGGACATGCAGGTGGTTGTGCGCTACCAAGGCGGGCATAATGCCGGCCACACACTTGTAGTGGACGGTGAAACGACCGCCCTGCAGTTGATTCCAAGCGGCGTCCTCTATGACCACATCACACCTGTAATTGGTAATGGGGTAGTTGTCGACCTCGATGTCCTTATAAAAGAAATGGACATGTTAGAGGCAAAAGGTATTAGCTGTGATCACCTCAAACTCAGCGGCAACGCACACTTGATACTTCCATATCATCAGGAACTCGATGTTGTCTTTGAACGTCACCTTGGAGCCAACAAACTCGGCACCACAAAACGAGGCATAGGCCCTGCATACGCCGATAAAGCATTCAGAGTAGGTATCCGCATCCAAGATCTTCTAGATCCAAAGATCTTCCGAGAAAAACTCAACGTTGTTCTACACGAAAAAGGACCTCTACTCGCAAAAGTCTACAACCGGCTAACACCAAACGCCGAGGATCTTGCCTCCACGTACCTTGACACATACTTGCCGCGTATCGCCCCACTCATTGCAGATACGACAGACTTCATCCATGAAGCACTCGAAGCTGACCAGCATGTCCTCTTCGAAGGCGCCCAAGCCACTTTCCTAGATCTAGATCACGGAACTTACCCATTCGTTACATCATCAAATCCCACAGCTGGAGGGGCTTGCACCGGAACTGGCGTAGGACCTAGGCATCTCAATCGAATAGTGGGGATCGCGAAAGCATACACAACCAGAGTTGGCTCAGGACCATTCCCAGCAGAGCTCTTCGATGAAGTCGCAGATCATTTCGTTAATGTTGGACACGAATACGGAACGAACACTGGGAGGCGGAGACGTACCGGATGGTTTGACTCCGTCATGCTCCGTCACGCCGCTCGCCTCAATTCACTCACTGACATTGCCCTCACCAAACTTGATGTCATGGATACTTTAGAGACTGTCAAAATATGCGTCGCATACGATATCGACGGGCAAAGAGTTGAAAAAATGCCATACCATCAAACAGACTTCCACAAAGCACAACCAATCTATGAAGAACTCCCCGGTTGGCAAGAAGACATTACTGGAGTCACCAAAGCCGGCGACCTTCCTCAAAAAGCGCAAGACTATGTCCGTGCTCTCGAAGAATACATGGGCGTACCCATCTCGTTAATCGGTGTCGGTCCAGGTAGGAAACAATACGTTGATTGGCAGTAGTGAAGTTGCACGACGAGCGCAAGCCGGCGAATACACTACACTCCAACTCAACAAAAAGAGAACACCATGACTAAGGTCGTAGTCGTCGGATCAGGTGGACGTGAACACGCTCTCGCGGACGTCATCAGTAGAGACGCAGACGTTGTTGTCACACCCGGAAATCCGGCCATACCAAACTCGACTCCAGTTTCTCCACTGGAAATTGATGCAGATCTTTATGTCATCGGCCCCGAAGCACCACTTGTCGATGGGTTAGCCGATCAGTTACGTGAACAAGGAAAGCTTGTTTTTGGCCCCGGCAGTGATGGAGCTCAGCTGGAAGGTTCAAAAGCTTGGATGAAAGATCTCGTTATGAAAGCAGGTATCCCAACTGCTGCACATGGAACTTTCACAGACGTTAACGAGGCGCACTCATACCTAGAGACCATGGCAGCTCCATATGTCATAAAAACTGACGGCCTCGCAGCAGGAAAAGGAGTGCTAGTCACGGATTCATTAGTCGAAGCCAAAATTGCAGTAAGCGAATACCTCTCGGGTTCCGCATTTGGAGGAGCAGGACAAAAGATAGTCATCGAAGAAGGAATGGTCGGCCCTGAGATATCAATTCTTGCAATTAGTGATGGAGAAAAAGCCGTTGCCCTCAGCCCTGCTCAAGACTTTAAACGACTTCACGACAATGACCTCGGACCGAACACGGGAGGAATGGGGGCATACTCCCCAGTCCCAATAGCTACCCCCTCTCTCGTGGATAATGTTCTCAACAATTTCATCCAGCCCACGATTACCGAACTTCGCCGAAGAGGAATTGATTACCGAGGAGTGCTTTACGCAGGTCTCATGATGACAGAAGACGGGCCAAAGCTCCTTGAATACAACGTTCGATTCGGCGACCCAGAAGCCCAAGTAGTTCTACCCCGCTTCGAAAGTAGTTTAACCGAGCTTCTTCTCGAAGCTTCAAGAGGAGATATCAGAACAACGCCGGCATTCACGTCTGATGCAATGGTTACGGTGGTTTGTGCTACTGAGGGATACCCGACATCTCCCCGAGTCGGTGACCCCATTAGCGGCATAGAGGAAGCAACTCATACCAGCGGGGTAGAGAAAGTATACGTCGCCGGCATCAAACTCGATAAAGAACAGCAGCCAGTAACGGCCGGAGGACGTGTACTTGCGGTAACTGGTCGAGGCAACACAATTGAAGCAGCTCGCCAAAACGCATACACGGGCGTAGAGAAAATTCATTGGGAAGGGCTACATAAACGACAAGACATCGCAGAGGCGATCAAATGACGCGTATTATGGGGATAGGGCCCAGGTCATCAACACAACCTAGAAAAGGAACATGATATGAAAGTTGGAATTCTGATGGGTTCGACATCAGACGAATCCAAAATGCAAAAAGCAAAAGAAACTCTTGAAGAATTCGGAATCGAATCCGACTGGCGGGTTTTATCAGCTCACAGAAACCCAGAACAGGTCGTTGAACTCGTTTCAACAGCTCGAGAGAACGGGTATGTGGCGTTCATCTGCGGAGCAGGAATGGCTGCCCACCTTGCAGGGGTAGTCGCAGCCCACACAACGCTTCCTGTCGTTGGAGTACCAATGTCCGGCGGGGCACTTAATGGCCAAGACGCTCTATACGCAACAGTGCAAATGCCCAAAGGAGTACCTGTTGCGACTGTTGCGATCGATGGCTCTCAGAACGCCGCTCTCCTGGTGGTTCAAATGCTCGGTATAACTGATGAATCACTTGCGCAGAAATTAGCTGACTATAAAAAAGAAATGGCAAATAAGTGACAATCTCCAATGTTTTAGCATCGCGCTACGCCAGTGAAGAAATGGTGAAAGTTTGGAATGCTGAAAACAAAATTATTCTCGAAAGAGAACTGTGGTTAGCCGTCCTCCAAGCTCAAAAAGACCTTGGACAACAGGTACCTGACGGCGTAATAGATGATTACAAAAAAGTTCTTGATCAAGTTGACCTTGATTCAATACATGACCGAGAACGAATTGTGAAACATGATGTGAAAGCTAGGATCGAAGAATTCTGTTCTCTTGCTGGCCATGAGCACATTCATAAAGGGATGACATCTCGTGACCTTACAGAGAACGTAGAGCAGCTTCAGATTCGCCAAGCACTAGAACTTATTTGTTGTCAAGCAGCGGCTGCTCTTCGCCTGCTTTCTGAAAACGCTACAACCTACTCTGAGACAGTGGTGGCTGGAAGAACCCATAACGTTGCCGCCCAAGTAACGACGCTAGGGAAGAGGTTCGCTTCGGCAGCAGAAGAAATGCTGCATGCCTTCACAAACATTGAACAAATAGTAGCGAACTACCCGCTGAGAGGAATCAAAGGCCCCGTAGGAACACAACAGGATCTCGTTGATCTCCTCGGAGGGTCAGAACAAGTGGAATTACTCGAAGAAAAAGTCCGCGATCATCTCGGATTTACCCACACATTTGATAGCGTCGGCCAGGTTTACCCACGTTCGCTTGATTTCAGCGTCGTAAGCGGTTTAGTGCAACTTTCTAGCGCTCCAGCAAACCTCGCAAAGACCCTTCGTCTAATGGCAGGACATGACCTAGTTACGGAAGGATTCCAAGAAGGTCAAGTAGGTTCTTCAGCAATGCCGCACAAAATGAATATGCGTTCCTGTGAACGCATCTCTGGCTTATCGCATGTCCTTCAAGGATATTTGACGATGGTTACATCCCTCGTGGGAGACCAATGGAACGAAGGCGACGTTAGTTGTTCAGTAGTTAGAAGAGTAGCTCTTCCCGATGCATTCCTTGCCATAGATGGGCTCCTCCAAACATTCCTGTCTGTTCTAGAAGACTTCGGCGCATATCCAAAAGTTCTCGAACGAGAACTCAACCACTATCTACCTTTCTTAAGCACGACTCGGATTCTCACGGCTGCTACTCAGGCTGGTATGGGCCGAGAAGAAGCACACGAAGCTATCAAAGCCCACGCTGTCTCTGCTGCACTTGACCTACGAAACAATAATGAAGGAGAGAATACGCTCCTTCAACGAATAGCCGATGACCCAGAAATCCCCCTGAGCTTTGACGAATTGAAAAGTGCAATAGCAACGTCAGACATAGGCAGAACAGATCAACAAATAGAAGCAGTAAACCAAGTCGTCCAACAAGTCATTGAACGACACCCTGAATCAAAATCATACACACCCCAAACAATTATTTAGCGAGGCCCCTATGACACGTCCCCCAGCTTACGAACTAGATCTCCCACATGTATATTCTGGAAAAGTCCGAGATATATATGACGCTGGTAACGACAATTATCTAATGGTTACCAGCGACCGGATCTCAGCGTTCGACGTCGTTATGGAACAAACCGTTCCGAATAAAGGAAGAGTCCTCATGGCCATGTCTTCCTTCTGGTTCCAGCACCTATCTCACATGATGCCCTCCCACCTAATCTCAACAGATATCAAGGATTTCCCCGAACCAGCTCAGGTACCTGAAATAGAGGGACGCTCCATGCTCGTCTGTAAAGCAGAAATGCTTCCTATCGAATGCATAGTTCGCGGCTACATCACCGGTTCAGCATGGAAACAATACCTCTCAGATGGAACCATGAACGGCATGCAACTCCCAGAAGGACTCCAAGAGTCAGATCAATTACCTGAACCTGTCTTCACTCCTTCAACAAAGGCCGAAGATGGATTACATGATGAAAATATTTCATATGAACAAGCTGAAGAAATTATCGGAACTGAACTAGCGGAAGAAGTCCGACAAAAATCTATAGAGCTCTACAAGTCTGGAGCATCACATGCCCTCGAACGCGGCATCATCATCGCTGATACGAAATTTGAAATGGGTTTCGTAGACGGCGAACTGGTCATAGCCGATGAAATGCTCACACCAGATTCATCGCGGTTCTGGCCTGAAGCAGACTGGCAACCAGGAACAACACCACCTTCGTTCGATAAGCAACCAGTCCGCGATTACCTTGATGGACTGAATTGGGATAAAGCTCCTCCTCCTCCCGAACTGCCACCTGATGTAATCTCAGCTAGCTCAACAAGATATCAGGAAGGCTACGAACGCATTACTGGCCAACTACTTTCAGACTGGCCGGGTCAAGCAGACAGCCTGTAGCTTCGAAGAAAGATTCACATGCTAAATGGTCGATGATGGCAAAACCTCTTAGAATTAACCCCTATGGGAACGGAAGAGAAGAAACTAAAGCCAGGAGAGGCAAGAGAACAAGGACCCTCTTTACGCGATGAACTTCTCCGAGACCCCACGCCACCTCCAGCCCCACTCCTAGAAGAATCATATGAATTTCTAGGAGATGAAGACATCTCATTTGAAAACTACACCTCACCCGACTTCGCTCAAGCTGAGTATGAGAAACTGTGGTCCAAAGTCTGGCAGTGGGCATGCCATGTGGATCACATCCCCCAACCAGGAGACTACTTCGTCTACGACATCGGAGATCTATCAGCCCTGATTGTCCGGACCGAAAATAGGGAAATCAAAGCGTACTTTAATTCCTGCATGCACCGTGGAACACAGCTCAAACAGCCAGGGACATGCGGATTTAGTAAAGAACTCCGGTGCCCTTTTCACGGGTGGACCTGGTCTCTTGAAGGACAGCTTGTTGATCTTCCACAAGCATGGGATTTCCCCCATGTCACGGCCGATTCACACCAACTACCCGAAATGCCTGTTGATATTTGGGAAGGCTTCGTCTTTATCAACTTTGATCAAGAAGCTGAGCCATTAAACGAATATCTAGGAGTTCTTCCGCGACACTGGGAAGATTGGGGCTTAAGTCAGAGATACATAGAAACACACATTCGTAAGCACCTTCCATGCAACTGGAAAGCCGCAGCAGAAGCATTTATCGAGGCGTATCATGTTCGAGAAACTCACGCAACGGGCCAGCTTGGCGATGAAGTCACAACCCAATACGACGTCTTTGGAGAAAATGTATCCCGATTCATCCACACGCGCGGATTAAACAGCCCCCTTCGATCCAACCCACGAACAGAAGATGAACTACTCGAAAGAATTAGCGGCCGCACCCTAGGAGAGGGAGACCTAACCCTTCCACCAGGAGTACGCGCCCGAGACCATTACGCTAACCATGTTCAAGAAACAATGGGGGAGCGATATGGGCATGACTTCTCACACCTAAGCGAATCAATAACCCTTGACTCCATCGAATACTACCTATTCCCAAATGCCTTTTTCTTTCCGGGTTTATCTCTTCCAATGGTCTACCGCTTTCGACCTGATCCCACCAGTCCCGACTTCAGCTACTTTGATCTGCTCTTTATGCGGCCACGACCTCCAGAAGGTAAAGCACCTCCCCCACCAGAAGTCATTGAATTAGGTATTGACGAAAGCTACTCAACAGCTGAAGGAGTAGGACCTCTAGGAAGAGTTTACGACCAGGACACTGCAAATCTCGCGGCACAAACACGAGGGTTCAAATCAAGTTTCAAGAACGGACAGACACTTGGAAATTATCAAGAAATCAGAGTCAGGCACTTACAGCAGCGTGTGAAAACGTACCTTGAAGCATAGAGACCATAATTTTAAAATCTCGACAGCAGGATACTCCCCTTTCTCATCGACCTGTGGCAGCATTATCAAATGGTTTATGATGCCTGCGTCGAAGTAAAGCTCCGTGAAGGAATAGCTGACCCACAAGGTTCCACTATCGAAAAAGCTACGGCCAATTTGGGCTTCAACGGGATTACAAATGTTCGCGTAGGAAAATGTATTCGCTTCCAGATTGAAGCAGAAGATGATCAAGAAGCTAACAATATTGTCACTGAGCTCTGCAGCCGCTTCCTAACGAACCCTGTTATAGAAGAAGCAGTAATTGAAATACAGGTAGCAGGGTGAGCAACAACGTAGGTGTAGTTGTCTTCCCCGGATCAAACTGTGAAAAAGATGCGATGGAAGCCCTTGCCGATCTTGGAGCTAAGCCGCGCCTGCTATGGCACGCAGACAATACGCTCCAGGGAGTGGATGCAGTTGTTATCCCCGGGGGTTTTGCCCACGGTGACTACCTTCGTCCCGGAGCGATAGCACGATTCTCCCCAGCTATGGAAGCGATCATTGACTTTGCTAACGGTGGAGGCCCTGTATTAGGTATCTGCAACGGATTCCAAGTCCTCACGGAAGCCGGTCTCCTACCAGGCGCATTACAAAAGAACGCAGGCCTTAAATTCCTTTGCAAAGAAGTTGAACTACGGGTAGAAAACACAAACTCCGTTCTCACAAATATGGCCCATGAAGGCCAAATACTCCGAATTCCAATCAACCACTTCGAAGGAAACTTTACTTGCACCGAAGAAACCCTCATCGAACTTCAGGAAAAACAACAAATCATTCTCACATACACAGAAAACCCTAACGGTTCGGTTGCGAATATAGCTGGGATATGTAACGCCGGCCGAAATGTGGTCGGCCTCATGCCACATCCAGAGCGTGCATGCCACTCATTGCTAGGAAGCGTTGACGGCCGTGTTCTCTTAGAGAGCTTCATTCAGGGGGAATATGCGAAAATTTGATGACATCAAGAAACGGGTATCAGATGGCTGAACCACTCCATCGCAGTCTCGGTCTAACAGATGATGAATTGGATAAGATCATTGAAATTCTCGGAAGAGAACCGAACCACCTCGAACTTGCTATGTACTCCGTTATGTGGAGCGAACATTGTTCCTACAAATCGTCAAGAATACATCTCAAACGTCTACCTACAGAAGGAAAGAATGTTCTCGTAGGACCTGGTGAGAACGCCGGCGTAATCGATGTAGGTGATGGGATAGCGATTGCCCTGCGAATTGAAAGCCATAACCATCCAAGTTACATAGAGCCATATCAAGGAGCTGCAACAGGAGTAGGTGGCATTATTAGAGATATTTTTACTATGGGTGCTCGCCCAATAGCGATTATGGACCCCTTACGATTTGGCCCTTTAGAAGATGCGCGAAGCAGATGGGTTGCTGAAGGCGTCGTTAGTGGTATTTCAGGTTATGGAAATTCCGTTGGTGTTCCCAATGTGGGTGGAGAAATAGTTTTCGACGAGACTTATATGGGAAACCCATTGGTTAATGTTTTATGTGTAGGGATATTACCGAAGGAAAGACTTGTCCTAGGTCAGGCTTCTGGGATAGGTAATCTAGCTGTTCTTCTCGGCTCAACAACAGGAAGAGACGGGATTGGTGGTGTTAGTGTCCTCGCCTCAGCTGGGTTTGGAGATGAAGAAGAGGACGCAGAGAAAAGACCTAGCGTTCAAGTCGGAGACCCTTTTGAGGAGAAACGCCTTATTGAAGGATGCTTGGAACTTCTAGATGAAGGCCTAGTTGTAGGAATTCAAGATTTAGGTGGAGCAGGGTTAACTTGTGCGGCATCGGAGACAGCTTCTAGAGGAGGTGTCGGGATGGATTTCAGTGTTTCAGCTGTTCCCCAAAGAGAAACGGGGATGCAACCATTCGAGATTATGACAAGTGAATCTCAAGAACGGATGCTGGCAATAGTAGAGCCAGATAATCTAGAGCAAGTTTTTGAAATATGCCGAAAGTGGGAAATTCGGTCATCCGTTGTCGGGAAAGTAACATCCTCGGGAACGCTTCGAATTGTTGATGAATTTGATGGAGACGTGCTGGGAGAGGTTCCCGCTTCTTCTCTCCATGATGATGCCCCACTCTACGAACGGCCTATGGCTCAGCCAGAGACGTTAGCTGACCAAGAAATACAATTAGCTCCACCAGATGGAATCGAAGAAGATCTCATTGATTTGCTGATGAGCCCGCAATGGGCAACTTCTCAGTACGACTCACAACTTTTTCTCAACACAGTTGTGGGCCCTGGAAGCGATGCAGCTGTTTTACGGTTGAAGCATCCAACATCAGGCGCAGATACGGGGAGAGGCATAGCGCTTACTACAGACGGTAATCACAGATGGTGCGCTGTTAATCCACGAATCGGAGCGGCTATGACTGTTGCAGAATCGGTTTTGAACCTAGCTTGTGTAGGAGCTATTCCTCAAGCTCTGGTTAATTGTTTAAATTTCGGAAATCCTGAAAATCCTTCTGTTATGTGGCAGCTGAGCGAAGCAGTTGATGGGATGGCTGAAGCCTGCACTGCCTTTGAACTTCCAGTAGTAGGTGGAAATGTTTCGCTATATAACGAGAGTCAAGGAAAAAATATTGATCCAACCCCAATTGTTGGCGTCATTGGGTTGATTGATGATTTAGCTAAACCCCCTCCAGGACTCGCATGGAACGATGGTGATCGGATTATTTTGCTTGGTCCAGAAGCTAATGCTTTAGATGGAAGCGCATGGGCGTTTAAAAATGGGTATAGAGGTGGTTCACTTGAGCCAATCGATTTCGACCTTCACCAGCGAGTATGCGCATTGACTAGAGATCTAGTTACCAAAGAATTAGTTACCGGGCTTCACGATGTTTCCACAGGAGGGCTTGGAGTTTGTGCAGCTGAGATGGCCATCAACTCAGATGTCGGATGTACACTGGCTCGAATCCCTGACCACGTATCGTTCTTTTCTGAATCCCCTTCTCGAGTTCTCTTGGGAGTGAATCCGGAATTAATCACAGAAGTAGAGCAGCTCGCGGAAGAATATAATGTTCCCTATGCACGAATAGGACTAGCACATGGAAATGTATTTTCAGTAAAGAATCTGCTCACAATTCCGGTTGAAGACCTTCAAGAGAAATGGAGCAATCGACTTTCCGATGCTTTAGCTAGCGGCACAACGCAGGGATAACAATTTCTATTTCTTCTCAACATCAAGATGTAAAGCAGCTAGCCCTCGAAGAACATAACTCGGTTCATATTCAAAGGTATTCTTAGCGCTAAAGTTCGGAAGATTGATTCGCTTTCCAAGTTCTTCAAACGCTACTTTTCCTTCGAGGCGTGAAAGAGGAGCACCAATACAGAAATGATGCCCCTTGCCAAAAGCCAGATGCTTGCTCACGTTCTCGCGGTCCGGTAAAAAATCTTCTGGGCATGAGAATTCCTGGCCATCTCTATTTGCAGCTGCAAATACTACCCAGATACGCGAGCCTGCAGGGATGTCGATTCCTTCTATTTGTGTTTCTTGTGTAACAGTTCGGAAAAGACCTTGGGTAGGAGATGAAGCTCGAAGGCCTTCTTCTACGATTCCATGTACTATTCCATCCGGATCGTTCTCAAGTCTTTTCCACCACTTCGGATTCTCGATTAGAAGACGCATCGTTTCATTTAGAAACTTTGTTGTCGTTTCGTTTCCAGCGACCATCAATTGGCGGATAATTCCGTAAACCTCAGGGAAATGGAGCTTCCTAGTTTGCCCTTCTGGAAGGTCCGGATCATCAAAATCAGCATGTGTCAAGTCTGAAAGTATGTCTTCTTGAGGGTTAGTTAATCGATCTTCATATTCAGAAAACCAGTATTTCTGACAATCGACAATAGACTCAGCTTTCTCTATTCTCATTTCCGTTGACGGATTAGCACCTAAGTCATAATTATTAGCATCAGACCACCATTTAACCTTGCTTTCCACTTCTGGAGACATATTCAATGCGTAGTGGATGACCTTCACTGGAAGTGGGGTAGCAAAGGCCTCATCAAAATTAATTGAACCTTTCGTTGGGAACTTTTCAATTAGTTCGATAGCAATCTCGCGGACCTTCTCCTCAAACCCCCCGATTTTCCTAGCTGAGAATGTTCGTGAAACAAGCTTGCGGTACCGCGTTTGATATGGGGGATCGACGGTTAGCATCGTCTCAGCACGCGGCCACCCCTCGGCCAGTATCGCATCTATTTTATTTTGAGTCTCAACATCATCTGTAGGAACTTTTGCGTTAGAACGCTCTGATGAGAAAGTTTCTGTATCTCTTACGATTAAGTTCACGATGTCCATTCGAGATGCGATAAATGTTTTTGTTTGCTCGTGATAAAAGAGAGGGCCATGTTCTCTAAGAGCAGCATAATGGGGGAATGGGCATTGCTGGACTTCATAATCCATAGGGTCATAGTTGGCTAAATCAATTTGAACGTCGCCCGCCATAGTTACCCTTAGCGCTTTTCGATTTCAAGTTCCAGTGCTGCTAACCCACGAAGAACAAAGCTGGGCTCATATTCAAATGTGTTATTTGCAGAGAAAGAAGGCAGCTTTATACGCTTTACCAACTCTTCAAAGGCGACTTTCCCCTCCAACCTTGAAAGTGGAGCACCAATACAGAAATGGTGACCCTTTCCGAATGCTACGTGATCTTTGAGGTTCTCTCGTGTTGGATCAAAGGACTCGGCATCGCCGAAGGTCTGCTGATCTCGATTGGCCGCTGCGAAGATAACCCATATTCTTGAACCTTTAGGAATTTTTACTCCTTGAATCTCTGTATCTTTTGTAGCTACACGAAACAGACCCTGATTAGGTGAGGACATTCGAAGACCTTCTTCAACGACGCCGTATGCAAGCCCTTCCGGATCATTTTCCAACGCTTCCCACCATTGCGGTTGTTCAATCAGAATACGCATGGTTTCATTGAGGAACTTTGTCGTCGTTTCGTTTCCAGCGACCATCAATTGTTGGACGATGCTATAAACCTCATTAAATTCAAGTTTTCTTGTTTCACCTTCAGGTAAATCAGGGTCGGGGAAATCAGCATGGGCCAAATCAGAAAGTACATCTTCTTGAGGGTCAACCAGACGCTTCTCATACTCAGAGAACCAGTATTTCTGATTCTCTAACTGCCCTTTTGTAGCTTTAATCCACTCGTCATGCGTCAATTTATTTCCGATAGCTGCTACAGCATCATCTGACCAGCCTTTAATCTTTCCTTGAACTTCTGGCGCCATGTTAAGAGCAAAGTGGATGACACGGACCGGAAAAGAAACGGCGAAATCAGCGTGGAAGTCTATAGTGCCCTTTTCGGGGAATGCCTCAATCAAGTCAACGGCAATCTCTCGAATTTTATCCTCTAAGGCAATAATCCTTCTTGCTGAGAACGTTCGAGAGACGAGTTTCCGGTAAGCGGTATGGCGAGGAGGATCGATGGTGAGCATAGTTTCCGCACGAGGCCATCCTTCACTCATGATCTCTGTCATTTCTCTAAGTGTTTCTGCGTCAGGCTTCGTTGTCGTATTCGACATTTGTGATGAAAAGGTTTCCGTATCACGAACGATTTCATTGACGATATCCAGCCGCGAAGCAAAGAACATGCCGGTTTGCTCATGGAAGAAGACAGGCCCATGATTTCTAAGAGCTTCATAATGAGCGAACGGGCATTGCTGGACTTCACTGTCCATCGGATCGTAAGTGCTTAGATCAATCTCTGTCATGCAGAATCCCCTCGTCTTTCCTACAGATGACTCTATAGCAAACATTGCCTCCACGGCTATATTGCTGTTACACAAGAACCCAATACTGTTTCTTTTTAAGAAAATCACACAAACTTCTTGAAGTAATAGTCTGCACTCTAAGGGTTTGTCTGTCAGAATTCCATAGTGGTGGAGGAACAAACTCAATTGGGCGATGACTCGCCGCGAGAAGCTTGTGGCGTAGTCGCTATTTATGCTCCCGGTCAACCGGTAGCTCATCTCAGTTACCTCTCCTTGTATGCTCTTCAGCACCGTGGTCAGGAATCCGCCGGAATAGCAACAAGTGATGGTGAAAGAATCACCGTAGTAAAAGACATGGGACTTGTCTCCAATGTTTTTAATGACCGTATTTTGGCAGGCCTTGATGGTCATTTGGGTATTGGCCAAACACGCTATAGCACTACTGGATCTTCATCATGGCGAAATGCTCAACCTGTCTATCGAGGGGCAGCTGAACGAGAATTCGCATTAGGCCATAATGGTAACCTAACCAATACTGAGGCATTAGCGAATGAATCCGGAATGCTTCCCGGAACAATCGCAAGCGATAGTGACCTTGTAGCTGAATTAGTCGCAAAACAAATTAGTCATGGCTCTAATCACAATGCATCAGACGGTAGAGAACTTGAACGTGCCCTCATAAAGATCCTTCCGAAGTTAGAAGGAGCCTTTTCCTTTGTTCTTATGGATGAAGCACACATCATTGGGGTTCGCGATCCCAACGGATTCCGACCTCTATGTTTGGGGAAACTAGATAAAGGATGGGTCCTTGCCTCTGAAACGCCAGCTTTGGATATCATCGGCGCCCATTTCGTCCGTGAAATTGATCCAGGTGAAATGGTGATTATTAATGCTACTGGTGTACGTTCTGTTCAACCCTTTCCGACTGAACGGATAAACCCAACACTTTGTGTGTTCGAATTTGTCTATTTTGCTAGGCCCGATACCCAGCTTTATACCCAAAGTGTGCACCACGCTCGCGTCCGGATGGGTGAATTTTTAGCAAAGCAAGCGCCAGTTGAAGCTGATGTCGTAATGGGAGTACCTGAATCTGGTATCCCTGCGGCAGAAGGATATGCAAAAGAAACAAAAATCCCATATGCCCAAGGACTAGTCAAGAATCGATACATCGGGAGAACATTTATCGCTCCGAATCAGGAACTACGTTCGTTGGGCGTTCGCATGAAACTAAACCCTCTCAAAGACACAATCAATGGAAACAGGCTGATCATCGTTGATGACTCAATAGTTCGGGGAACAACAACGCGAGCCATGGTACGGATGCTTAGAGAAGCTGGAGCGAAAGAAATACACATGAGGATTTCCTCCCCACCATACAGATGGCCGTGTTTCTATGGAATGGATACCGGAACTCGGTCTGAACTTCTTGCAGCTAATCTTACAGTCCAAGAAATACAGGAATACCTCGACGTTGACTCGCTAGCATATTTAACGCTTGATAATTTATTAGAAGCTACTGGAGCTAACAATGCTGGATTCTGCTCCGCATGTTTAACTGGAAATTACCCAGTGGATATCCCAGTCAACCTTTCAAAGAAAATTCTTGAAGAGCCAGGTCAACCACCTCAGACAAATATCGTCCAACAGTCCTTCAGTGAGATCCATGAGTAGCCAAAATGAAGAAACATATGAATCCGCTGGCGTCAATATAGCCGCAGGAGAAGAAGCTGTTCGGCGAATCACACCACTAGTAGAAACAACGCTACGTCCAGAAGTCCTAACCAGTATCGGAGGGTTTGGAGGAGCGTTCGATATAACTCAAACCGGCAGAAAGCACCCAGTTCTAGTTTCCTCAACCGATGGAGTAGGAACAAAGGCTCAAGTAGCGGTTATGGCAGATCAATATGAAACTATCGGTATAGATCTCGTCGCTATGTGCGTCGATGACCTCGTCTGTGTAGGAGCAGAACCACTCTTTTTTCTTGACTACATTTCTGTCGGAACATTGATTCCGGACCAAATCGAATCAATCGTCAAAGGAA
>MDTD01032677.1_pt1 | contig 20439 bp, 18 predicted proteins | sample 811221 | NCBI WGS metagenome assembly MDTD01 (sample SAMN05326646, study PRJNA326480) | marine metagenome | isolation source: seawater | place: Pacific Ocean: South West | collected 2011
CAGGTACTGTGTTCGTTCTCTCGTGAGGATAGGACTTCAGTCCGTAGCTCACGAAACTTCCCCTAACCTACCGGCTTCAGCCGGTAGTGGTTCAGTTGACTTCAAAAGCAAATACCTTGACCTGTTCATTGCCCCATGTTTCATCAATCACCAGACGCACCGCAGTGGTCTTGGTATCCAGTGGCAAGCGAACGAGTCGCTGGTAGTTGTCATCAACCTGTGAGATGGTCTTCCATTTCCCCGCACCATCTTGCGACTGAATTGAAAACGCTTTGACCAAGGTGGCAGGGGTGTAATCCCAATTGCCTTTCTTGGAGTATCGCGCGGGCATTTTCTTGGGACGCGACAAGTCACTATCAAAGGTGATACGCGCTTCGGTGAGTTGGGTCACACTGTCAAAGTTGTATGTGGCAGAGTCACCAACACCGCAGAGCCATGCGTTGTCTTCTTTGCCAAGGCTTCGGTCGACACCACTGCGGAGTTCTTGGGCATTGCCTGTTGATGCAGAGAGTTTGGCGGCCTTTGAAGTGTCAGAGATTTCACGTGTATGCCAAGGCAGATAGCAGTCCTGATCCATGAGTGTTTGTTGAAGTTCAGCAATATGTTTTTGACCGACACCACGTGGGGTAGTGTTGTGTTTCACTGCCAAGGCTGCTGCCGTACCGACTGCCTGGCCGATGATGGCGCAGGTTGCCATGACACGTGTGCTGGAGAGCGCCATGTGCGTGACGGAGATATTGCGTCCGGCCATGAACAGGTTGTCGATGTTCGCTGAGTACATCGTGCGATAGGTGATGCCGTAGGGTGATGGAGCCGGATGGAAGATGGTGGGTTTGCCGACATGGTTGATGCCTGCGGGATGATGGTCATCCATGGACCAGCCACCGTAGGCAACCATGTCTTCGTACTTGCCTTCAGCTTCGACATCGTTCTGGTTCATGATGACATCGCCGACATAGCGGAAGTTTTCTCGCTTACCTGGAAGTGATCCGATCCATTCAAGTTCCCATTTTTTGCCACGGCCATCGGGATGATTTTTGATCATGTCCCAGACACCAAAGCCGATTTTGTACAGTTCATCACGGAGTTCTTCACCTTCACCGATGGTGTCGTATTCACCGCCGATTTCAAGCCACCACCAGTTACCACTACCGGGAGTCAGGCCGCGATGGGGGAGTTGTTCTTCCTGGTAGGTGTTGGCCCATTTGGGCTTGACGAAGGGGACGTGGTCTTCTGGATCAATCTCACGAACTTGGAGCAATAGCGAGTTACCCATGGTTTTGAGGTCAGCAACGTCTGGCGCATGGGCTTCGTTGAATTCGTCACGTGCTTCACGCCCACGCCTCAGCTCTGCACCGCAAACGCGCAGGACACTATCACCAGAGCAGTCGGCAAAGAACTTGGCTTTGATGGCATGATTGGTTTGCGTGGTGAGTTGCCAGCCGGAGACTTCGCTGATTTTATTGCCTTGGGTTTTGACACTGTTAATTGAGCAATTGAGCATCAATTTGAGGTTGGGCTCAAAGTGTGCTTTTTCATACAGGACCGTGTCCCAGATGGTGTATTTGAGTTGGGGGTTTCTATGACAGTTTTCGAGTTTGATTTCTTCGAGGATTCCAGTTTCGACATTGTCTTTGCCATGGGCACCACAGATCCACATGCGGACCTCCGAGGACGCGTTACCACCGAGTACGGGTCGGTCCTGGACAAGGATGGTTTTGATGCCGTTGCGTGCTGCCGCGATAGCCGTGCATAAGCCGGACATACCGCCGCCGACGACGCAGAAATCAGCCTCGTGGTTCTTGGTTTCAAACGATAGTGTGGGATCGTGTTTCATTTTTTTGATCAGTGAGTAGGTTGTTGTTTATGTGGTGTTGCACATGACGTCGGTGCAACGTGTGTGAGTGTTTTAATTTTTCAATAGCCGTATGCTGACAGCTTGCGCGTTGCCTTGTTGTAAGGTTATTCCGGGGGTGGGGCGATGATTTGCGATGCGTCTTTGAGTTGTTTGACGATCTGGTCAACAGGTGCGTCAAGTGCAGCCCCGGAGATGGCGATGGCTGCAGTGACCGGTTTGCCGACAGTGACTGCGATGGTTAAGTGGTCAGGGTCTTGTTGTGAAGGATAGACCAGGCAGGCATATCCCTGCTTACGTGTTTGTCGGAGTTCTTTGAGCAGGGCGGTGATACTTTTGAATCCGGGAATGGTTTGATCCCGGTACATCTCGCGAATTTGGTCATCAGCATGTGTCGCCAGTAACGCCATGCCGACACTTGAACGTGTCGCTGGGACAAGTGTGATTCGTCCCAGTGCATCTTCGACATCACAGCCGTGCTTGCCATGATAAAGGTAGGTCACTTCATTTTGCCAAAGCACACCCAAAGCAATGAGTTGGCCCGGTGATCCGATACGACGCAGGGGTTTGATGGCACGTTTGAGTAGTCCAGATGCGAACATGGATTGGGCAGCTAACGTGTGAATCCCCGGGCCGATGGTGTAGCGGCGTTTGGCATCCTGATGCGCCAAGCCGATGTCGGCAAGCGTTCGTAGCAGGCGATTGGCCCGCATCACATTTAAATCCAAATCCCGTGCAAGCGCACGACATGCCACCGGCTCAGCATGCATCGCCAAGGCTTGTAAGCAAGCAAGACCATCAATTAGGGATTGATTGGGTTGCGAGGACATGTAACTATAATAGATATCAAAACGCGCCAGTCAAGTTATTTCTTGGCCACAACTGACATATCGACCGTCGAGTAGTAGGAAAAATGGCAGACGAGTCAGATGGTGTGTGCTGTGTTGGTGAGGTGGGTATCCAACTAGACAACACGTACCCCTAACCGTGCGCAGATGGTGCCGGTGGATATCGGGAAGATACTGGTGTTCGTGGTGGGGGATATTGAGGATTGATCACTTGCTTTGGATTTACCCCGGGATTAAACCCCTGAGTTTTAGTATGCATGCGTATGTGTAGTGATACTACTGGTGAAGGAAACTTGAAATTGGCACATCCGTTGAATCAGTGGGGCGGTATCCATGCGATGCCTCAATAATTTGCTGGCCAGGGAACTAGCGCTCCCCGGCCCCCTTGTCGAGTTCATAGGGTCGCTATTTATAGTTCGCTTCAAAAAAGACACACAAGGCAAATAAGGCAGCGGTTCAAGGATGGTGATATCTCGCTTTGTGCGTATTGCCTCCAGTAGTGCCACGTGCGTTGGATGGGCCAGCGTTACCACACTGCCGGATACCCCTGTAACGTCCATGGCGTCAGTGCAGCGAAAATGCACGATGGAGTCCTCGCTCCCTCGAACCGCTGCCTTGTTTGTCTTGATACAGCGCATAGCAAACAGTGATCCATAAACTTGCAAAGGGGTTCGGGGAGTGCTAGCTCCATGGCATGATAAACCTAGACCTATGAACACCATCAATCTCATATTTTATGGTTGAGCCATAAAATTAAACCCTTGGATTTTACTGCCAGGATGTGTCTGCGTTGATTGGACTTAACAATTGCACTTAAGCTTCACACGGTGCTTCAATTCGTCCATCTCATCAATGCTCGTTTCGCAGTCCACGTCGCCTTGGGTTTCGGTGTGGAGTTTGAGCAGGTAATGCTTGCGTTGGTGAAGAGCTCGGTAGAGCAGGTAGATGCCTGCAGCAATGAGAAACAGAGGAGCCCATGCGGTGTGTTGGGATGGGTTTGCAGTGTGGATGTCGAATTGCCAAAACATGTAGCCGCCCAACAGCAGGCTCGTTAAACCGATGGAAATGCCTGCAATGGGATGCTTGTAGTCATTGACCAGCGAGCATTGATCGATACTCACCTGTTTACAGTCAAAGTCGCCCAGTTCATCGATGTGAACCTGTTCATTGCGAATCCGCACATGCTTGTGTGCAGACGCAGCCTGTCGCGAATCGGTAACTTCCGGCATCACTGTCTCCTGAGATGATGGAACGTCTATTAACGTGCTGACCCATGGTGAATCAGCCGTGTGTTTTTACCGTCGAAACAAATTGTCGAAACTAATCCGAATTCCGGTCTGTCTTTCAATGAACAATAACCAAAGGAAACTTCCGGGGGGTTAATCGGCACGACCGAAGATCATCCGGCCTGCTGAGGTTTGCAGGGTGCTGGTGACGGTCATGTCGATCATTTTATTGACTGCGTTCTTGGCATTTTCCACGACGACCATGGTGCCATCTTCCAGATAGCCGACACCTTGGGTCGGACCCTCGCCGGGCTTGACGATTTTAACCTGCATGATTTCGCCGGGAAGGGCGACGGGTCGCAGGGACTTGGCTAAGTCATTGAGGTTGATCACATCCACACCTCGGAAGGTGGCGATTTTGTTGAGGTTGTAATCATTGGTCATCACACGCGCGGGCATGTGTTGGGCGAGACTGATGAGCTTGTGGTCGACGTTGGTGCCTTCGGCTTCAGCTTCATCAATGGTGACGGTGATGACCGAGTTTTCCTGCAGGCGTTGAAGGATGTCCAAGCCGCGACGTCCGCGAGCGCGTTTGAGTTTGTCGGCTGAGTCAGCAATGACCTGCAATTCATTGAGGACGAATTTGGGGACGATGAGCGTGCCTTGGAGGATCTGGGTTTCGATGATGTCGATGATGCGACCATCAATGATGACCGAGGTGTCGAGCAGGATGGGCTTGGTGCCACGAACCTGCTTGGCAAATTCGACGTAGGGGATGACAAATCGGAAGTCGTCCTTGGTCTGAAGCACCAGCGAGATGCAGACGTAACAGCAAATCAGGCCGATGAAGACTTTGACTCCTTGGAGCAGGTCCAGATAGGCATCCATGGTGATGGACTTGGGCTGCGGCCCGATGCGTGGGATCAGGTCCACGAACATGCCCAGTGCGCCGGAGACAACCAGGCCTGCGACGAGGCCCAGAAATACCCCGGAGATGGCAGCAAGGCGTTTCTTCTTGATATAGGAATCGATGGCAATGACAGCCATGGCGATACCCAATGACATGCCCAGCATGATCAGGACGGTCGAAAATTGGAGTTGGGCGTTATCTGCTCTGACTTGTTGTTGCAGTTGAATCACGTAAAGCACGGAGATGCAACACGCTAACAAGATAAAGCTGCCCCGCAGCATAAATAGGATCATATGTCCACTCATTTCCCCCGAAACTTCGGTTTATGTATGCGAATCAATGAAAAATATATCAATACCTGTAATGTATATGCATTAGCATATTCATCTTCAAACAAATAACCAAGTCATTTGCGAGAAATAACCTGTATCTCTTTTATTTTATCACGCTTTGCATGGTTGTCTTGTCTGAATTACAATGTATCGACTCAGCAGGTGTACGCTAGGAGGCAAACCTGTTGAGTACGCAATTTTGCCTGTGTTTTGCAGGCAGGGAGTGAGAACAGACGGTCGGGCCCGATGCACGGGTGGTCCCGCGAACCGGGTCAGGCCTTGATCGGAGCAGCCCTAAGTGGCGTTTGCCCGGTGCCGTTGGTGTCCTGACCGTCTGTTCACGCTCCCCCGGAAGTTTTCACTGGTGTCATCAATCATTAAATGGTGTCATGGGACAAGCCCAATGCTGAGCAAATGTGAAGCATGGGATCAAATTCTTGGTAAACTCTGAACACTATGTCCTACACCGTACTGGCAAGACGATACCGCTCCACCGCCTTTGAAGGTGTCATTGGCCAGGAACCCATCGCTCAGACACTCAAAAATGCCATCAAGTCCGGTCGCATCGCTCACGCTTATCTCTTCACCGGGACACGCGGGGTGGGCAAGACCTCCATGGCACGCATCTTCGCCCGTGCCCTTAACGCACCCTTGACCATCCCCGATTGCCCCGTCCCGCCTGGCGATTACGATTACGCTGAGGAAGACGTTCAGAAGCGCATGGCCACCGCCATCATGTCCGGCGATGACCTGAACGTCATCGAGATCGACGGGGCATCCAACCGATCCGTCGAAGACGCCCGCCAACTCATCGGCAATGCGTCTTTGGCGCCCACTGGCAACGCACGATTCAAAATCTACATCATTGACGAAGTCCACATGCTCACCAAGGAAGCGTTCAACACGCTGCTCAAAACCATGGAAGAGCCGCCCGAGCATGTGAAATTCATCCTCTGCACCACCGAAGCGCACAAAGTCTTAGCAACGATCCAAAGCCGTTGTCAGCGTTTCGACTTCCGCAATCTGCCTACCGCTCGGATTGCTGAGCATCTGACCAATGTGCTTGAGCAGGAAAAAATCGAATCTCAAACTGATGCCATCTGGCAAGTTGCTCGCTTGGGCAATGGTTCGATGCGCGATGCATTGAGTCTTATGGATCGACTCATCGCCACAGGCAAGACGCCGTTGACTGCCAAGATTCTGGAGGACATGCTCGGACTGCCACCCACTGAGCAGGTCGTCGGACTCATTGATGCCATGGCAGCAGGGGACATCGGCAACACACTCACCCAAACCGCCGGTCTCATTGATGGTGGCATTGCCATCGAACAGTTCTTTGATGTGCTCATCGAGCGACTTCGCAGTTTGATGCTCGTCGCTGCCTGTGGCAAGGACAGTGAACTCGTCGAACTGGCTGACGATGCCCGTGAGCAGGCCGCCAAACAGGCAGCGAATTTTGATGCAGCAGGTTTGGTTCACATGATCGCACTCTGTGAAAATGTTCAACGCACCTGCAAGCTCAGTTCCAACCCGCGAGCGTTACTTGATGCAGCGATGGTGCGAATGGCCTTGGCTGAAAAAATGGCGGATGTCTCGGCTGTCTTACAGGGCGGCCAAAAAAAAAACTGACCACTGACGCCCAGCCATCACCCGTTTCATCACGTCCAGCACCACAATCGCCAACTCCGCAGGCATCACCACCATCCCAACAGACTACAACGACCTCGACTCCTGCGCCGGATACCAATGCACCGCCAGCCGTTGAAATTCAACAGGTCGATCCGTCGGACACCAAGGCGGTTTGGGAACAGGTTGGACGTGCAGCAGGTAATTCACCGGGCATGGTCAGTCTCAGTCGGACAATGTTGATCCAGGAAATCAAAGACCGCGTGGTGAAGATCGCGCCCAAGCCAGGCAATCGCAGTTACGTCACCGAACGGCAGAAGTCCCAAGTCGCTGAATTGCTTGGCAAGGTATTGGGCTTTGGCGTGTCGGTGGAAATTCAGGACAAACAGTCAGCTGCCAATCCATCAGCCGAGAGTACGAACGCATCGCCAGATGGTGGCATGTCCCAACGTCAAAAGGCGATGACCTTGCCTTTGGTTGAGCAGATTGGTGAATTGTTTGATGTGTCACTTGTTGAGGTGGCAGAGGACAAGCCGGTTGATGTTGTCCCACCGGATGATGCAGATATTGATGATGACATGTCGGATGACGACCTGGAGGAAGATGATGTTTGATAATCTCAAGAACATGGCCAGCATGATGGGGCAAGCCAAGGAAATGCGTGCCAAGATGGAGCAGATCCAGGCTGAGTTAGAGCATAAGACGATCACCGCCGATGCCGGCGCTGGTGCCGTGACAGTGACGATGAATGGCAAGATGCAGGTAGTGAATGTGGTGTTGGACCCTGTGATGATCCAGACGCTTGCAGGTGAAGGTGCCGATGCCGACAAGCAGATGATCGAAGATTTGATTGTCGCTGCCTGCTCTGGAGCACATGCCAAAGCTCAGCAAATGATGCAGGAAGAAATGAAACAACTCACCGGCGGACTGGACATTCCAGGTTTGGATCAGATGTTTCAATAGGACAAATGTCAGCCTGCCTGCTTATGACGGTTTGTGCGATCATGCTTCAATGGCGTTGTATCGCCTTCAGATTGGCTTGGCATGTCATTGATGGTCACGCTATTGAGGAATGATTCGTGATGTCGTTTGGATAGATACAGCTGGCTGTCAGCTGCCTGTATTAAATCTTTTGGGCTACAGTAATAATCTGGTCCTGTGGTAGCACTGCCAATGTTTACAAAAGTGCCTGTTTGTGTCGATATGTCCATGACTAATTTTTTGCAGAAATCAATGGCTTTATCTTCATCACAATTGCTTAATGCGATCGAAAGTTGATCATTGCCTATTCGACCTGCAATGTCGTTTTCATGCATTACTTTCCTCAAGTATGTACCAATTTTTTCGAGAATCACATTGCCTTGCTGATGGCCATGGGTTTCATTGATTTTTGCGAAGTTCTCGATTTCGATCGCAATTAAAGAGACAGGTATTTGGCTACTGATATGGCGATTGAACTCGCGTTGCAATGCTTCGATGAAGGGGGTTGGATTCAGTAAAGTAGTCAAGTTGTCAGTTTGGGATAACAATTCGATTTGCTGTGTGCGTTCTTGGATTTTTTCTTCCAGTGATGATGCATATTGTTCAATTTTTTTCTTCGCATTGGTTGTTTCTGTGACCAGGCTGTTGATATACGTGTCGAACACATAAGACACATCAAAGAGGATGAGTTTGTCGAGCGATTCAATAAGGGGTTTGGCCATGTCATCTGGGGACACTTTTTCAATCAGTTGATTGATCAGATGTTTGAGTTGTTGGATGCCGCTTAGGTACAGAAATGGTGATACCCCAATGCGTTTATGCACGATGCCGATACGCAATCGGGACTTTACATATTCTTCTTCATAGTCACCTGCAAACAGACTGAGGATATAGTGCTTTTGTGCCTGTTTAAGTCGTTCAAGAGTGTCTGCATCATTAATGAGTAAAGCGACTTCATCGATACTGGTTTGATGTTTGTAAAATTCTTCAACCAGGCCATCAATGTATTTTTGCATCGTGGGTTGAAACTGGGTCAAAATCAATTCGTTTTCATTGAGCAATCCAAAACATTCTTTGCGGAGTCGAATGTTCCAATCAGAGATATGTAATTGCTGCAATATGGATTGAGAGGTGGGATTCATCGTTTTATCCATGATTAATATTGGTTGGGTTATGAGGTTTTTTTAGCTGCCGGTTTTACCATTTTTACGACCGATTCGGCCGATGATTGGATTGTCAGGATCGACTGCAATTTCGACACTTGGGCCACCTTCGAATTGTTCTTCGAGTGACATGCTCTGGCTTCCGGGTGGGGGGCCAGGGGCCACATGCGTGGTGAAGTGTGGAGCATCGGGCGCAATACCCGGAGGCATCGGAGGCATAGCAGATGAGGCCAATGCCAATTGAGGTTGTTGATATTCTTTAGCGCGAGCCGTCCGCGGGTAAGCGGGTTTGACGTGTGGTTCGTGGGCGCGGAACGACCGATGAATCGGGCTGTTGCGTTGACAGTATTCCAATAGCATCAACACCACGATGGCGATGTTGTACATCAGCAGCATCAGCAACAAGCCGTGCAGTGCATATTCGTTGGGTTGGATATCCAATTGTTTATGGAAGAAGAAAAAATCGCCCATGCGATGAAGCTTGAGTTCCAGTGATTTACTGCCAAGGGTTTGAGCAAACGGCAGCCATGGGAAATCTTCGCGGAAGAGTCTTGGGGCATCTGGGATCACGGCCCAGAGTCCGCCTGCTGTCATGGACAGTGGGAGCCATCGCCAACCGCGACGCATGATCATACATCCAACACCGGTGGCGACTGTGGCACCGGCCATCCCAACGGCAAAATGCATTGTTGTCCAGGCCATAGCAGATCACTCCAACAGGCTCGATGCGCTGCTGCTGTGGAGGCATCTGACATTAATGCTCAAGCAGCTTCGGCGCGTGGTGTTGCCTGATGATTAGTGTCGGCAACCTGTTGGGTGAACTTACCTTGCCCGGTCAGATCGATCACAATCTTCCCCTCAAGGTGTTGGGGCTGTAACGATTGAATCGATTTGGTGAGCACGATAACCTGAGCATCGGCAAAAGCTGCATCCAAATCATCACGCAGGAGCATGCCAAGATGTGGCAGATGCTCAGCGACATAAGCAGCATTGGTACCGATAAGGTTTTCTGGAATAAGATCCGGATCGTAGATCGAAAGCGGGATGCCTTTACCCAGTAATTGTTCAGCCAGATCAACCATGGGGCTTTCACGCAAATCATCTGTGCCCGGTTTGAAAGTCAGACCGAGTAACAGTGTGCGTTTGCGACCTTGGGCTAGGACTTGATCCACACCACGTTTGAGTTGCGCGGCATTGGAACCTAAGACAGAACTGATTAATGGCAGGTCAATACCATACTCACGCGCCTTGCCCATCATCGCGCGGGTGTCCTTGGGCAGACATGAACCACCAAACGCAAAACCAGGTTTAAGATAAGCAGCAGAGACGTTGAGTTTGGTGTCATGGCAAAAAGCCTGCATCACGGCTTCGGGGTCTGCACCCATCGCCGAAGCCAGTGAACCAATTTCGTTGGCAAAATCAATTTTCACTGCATGGTAAATGTTGCATGCATATTTCATCAATTCGCTTTCGCGACTGCCCAGTGGCAAGTGAGGAGCATCGACACCTTTGTAGATTGTGTGCATTGCTTCGTCGACAGCTACACGATCAGACGGATCATCACTGCCCCAGACGATCATTGGTGGATGATGCCAGTCTTTTAGGGCACTGCCTTCACGCAGAAATTCCGGATGATGACAGACCGACACATGGGGGCATGCGGCTTTGAGCTTCGGGGCGATGTGTGTTGCAATCGTGCCCGGTGGGACCGTGCTGCGAATCATCACCACACGGGGCTTGGTTTCAAAATGTAATGCCATGGCCAATTGATCCGTCACGCGATCAATCGCATCCAGATTCACCTGCCCCTGAGCATTACTTGGCGTCCCAACAGCGATCATGATGATGTCCGACTGCTTGACGGCTGCGGTGAGATCGTCGGTTGCATCCAGTGATCCATGGGCATGCATCTTGGCAACGAGTTCCTGCAAGCCCGGTTCAAAGACAGGCGACTGCCCGCATTGGAGCATTTTGAGTTTGGCAGTTTGAACTTCCACGCCGATGACGTGACAGCCTTGTGATGCCAGGGCCGCGCTACTGACCGCACCGACGTAACCCATTCCGATCATGGTGACGGTGGGCATGGTTTTTTCGCTTGTTTCAAGGTTGTTTTTCATCAGGCGGCCTCCTTGGTGACATTGGACTTTAAGGCATGTTGTTCAAAAATTGGTGTATGTCGGCTGCAATGGCCGTCGGCACAAGGCAGACGGTCGAGCCATTGAAGCATCTGCATCGCAGCGTTGGGCCAGCTATGGTGAGCCATGACCCATTGGCGAAGTTGTATTGAAAGTTTTTGTGATAAGCCGACATTGCCCCAGAGATTTTCCAGGCAATCGACCCACTGCGAAGCGGACTTGGCGGTCAGGATCGGTAGTTCGCCATCAAGACCGGCAATGGCCTTGGGCGTCCCCACAATCGGAATTCCCATTGCCGCAGCTTCCAGAAGTTTATTCTTGATTCCACCACCACAACGCATTGGCAAGACCGTCGCGCAACTGCTATGCACGTACGGGCGGATGTCCGGTACGCTACCGACAATCTCAATGCCGTCGGCTTGGTTAAGTGACAGAATTTTATCCGTTGGATTCTTGCCAACCACTTTGAAAGTCGCATCCGGATGCTTGGCATGAAGGTGAGGCCAAATATCCTCAGTAAACCAACTTACCGCATCAATGTTGGGTTCAAAGTCCATTCGACCCCAGAAAACAAGCTGTTTGTTAACAACTCGCGTCATCGGTGGGGCGAAGAATTCGGTATCCACACCATTGCGGATACAGGTGGTTTTCTTTGCTCCTGCCAGATGCTTGAGAAGTTTGGCTTCACGGGGTGCCACGCCAATAGCGCCATCCATCCCGCGGACGAAGAACGTTTCAAGCCCGCCGTAAAGGGCAAGCTTCTGCATTCGTTGTGATAGTGTTGATAGACCTTCACGTCGCATACACGAGAGTTGGAAGTACATCAGTTCGTCTGCTGCGTACCAGACTTTGCGAATGTCGGTGTACTGTTGAATCGCGCGAAGCATCAGAATGCTGTGTTGCCCCAGACCGATGACTGTTTTGGGACGGTGTTGTTCGACAAGTGAAATGATCCCTGCAAAACGGCCCAGGTCACGGCCTTGATAGTCTGCCAATCGCATGCGAGCGCGATAGCCAAGACCTTCCCAACCCTTGAGGAAGCTTTCAGTCTGTTCTGCATCAACTTCCGGCCAAGGCAGGTAGTGACAGCGAATACTTTCAGACGCTTCATCAGGTAATGGTGTGATACTAGCCACGGCTACTTTCACGCCATGCTCGCTTAACGCTTTGATGATGTTTGATCCGCGAATGGAAAAACCTTGATCCACAGGATGCAATGCATGTTCACTGACAAAGAGGATATCGAGTTGTTCATGGGGCTTGCGACTCATGGTACTTATGCAGCCTTTCTCAACGAGGATTTGTTTTCACGAATCATGCCAGTGGCCGCTTCGACGGCTTGAAGGTATCGCTGGGTCGTGGCATGCCAGTTGTATTGTTTTAAACGACTCAATCCGGCGTTGATCATATCCATGCGGTAGCTGCGATCTTTGATCAGGCGGCTTAAGCCGTTGGAAATGCACACCGAGTCTTCAGGATCTACGAGGATCGCTGCATCCCCCGCAACTTCCGGCAGGCTGGTTGTGTCACTGGTCAATACGGCGGTCTGAGCTTCAAACGCATCAAGGATTGGCAAGCCAAAACCTTCGGAAAGACTGGGGAAGGCCAGGATTTCCGCACCGCTAAGCAGTGGGGCGATGTCCTCCTCAGGCACAAAACCGTTGAGGTTCACATTCCGCTCAATGCCCAGATTGGTGACCTGCTTTTTGATTTTCTTTTTGGTGTTTTCATCAAGTCCAACGACCACCAGTTGCCAGTTTTTGCGGACATTTGAATTGAGCATGGCCCAGGCTTCGATGACTCGCTTTGTATTTTTACGTGGAGCTGCTGCACCAAAATGAATCGCATAGGGTCGATCAATGGCATACCGCCTAAGCGTTTGATGGCTGGCATTATCCGGGACATAGTGCATGTTACTGTCCGCTGCCCAGGCATTGATTGTGATCCGATGTGGGTCGGCACCAAACTCACTGACCAAGCGGTTGCGCGTATACAACGATGGCGTGATGATCCAACTCGCATGTTTGCATGCTCGTTTGATACTGCGACGGAAATGATTGATCTGTTGTTTGCTGCGACCTTCGGGCATGTCCAATGGGATCAGGTCATGAATGGTGACCATCGTTGGCACAGGAAAAACCGAAGGACAGGTATTGGCAGGGCAATGCAGAATGTCCACATCGTCCTTCCATGCCTGCCAAGGTAATCGGATACGTTCCCACGCATCAAAGCGATCACCGGGCATGTCCATGAAGTGATCAATAATGTTGGATTGGGGAAGGATGACTTCGTCAAGCGGCTTTTCCAGACGGTGGTAAGCGCGAACTTCCCAGTTGGGTTCCATGGCTGAGACATAACTGTAAAGGTCGATCAGGTTCTTACCTGTCCCTCGTCGCGATGGCCAATAGATGGTGCGTGCGTCTAAACCAATCCGCATCGATCTTTCCCTCAAACTGAGCGTTCTTATCTCTGTTTTCGGTTCGTTTTGCAGGTCAGTTAATCGCTACAGATGGCATAGACGGAACTTTTGATACTTTGGTATGGTGCAATGTCTGATAAGTGTTATACAGTTGTTGATATGTCTCAGATGAGCTGATGCTGACGGGGCAATTCCATATTTAATCCCATCGCCATGCTACTACACTCCGGACTGGTAGAGTCAGTTTTACTTTGCCATCTGCGTCCTGTTGGGTCTGGATAACCTTTTGAGAAACGGTGTTGGCGAAAGGTGTTTGCGGGACATTGGTGCTTCGCAGCGAGTCTCCGGTGAGAATCCATTGGGTGGCCTGACTTGAATTGAGCTTGGGCAGGGTGATGCTGGTCTCAAATGAATCCGTATCCGAACGGTTGATTGCCAGCAGTGAAGTTTTACCGGTAGCTGGGTCAGTAAAGAGCATGGCCGAAGCGTTGTACGTGTAATGGGGCGGATGGCTTGCAATGTTCAATTCATCGACTTGAACGGGTATGGCAACGGGCAAAAGGGCTTGGTTGAAGATGCGGAACATGCCATGGATCGCGGTGCCGAATTTATCTGGAGTCCCTTTTGCCTTGCTGTCATTGATCACAACTCGCCATGGGCCACGATGACCGTAGCACCAATAGTTGGCCATGGTCACTTGCGGGCGCTTCATGAGTTCGATTAAAAAGTCGGCACTGCTTATGGCTCCCTGTATAGACCAGGATTGCGGGCGCTCTTCGATTTTTTTGTAGTTGACCCAACGGGCATGTTCATTGACCCATACGGTAATCTGTCGATCCTTGGGCCCAAGTTGCTTGATGTCATTGATGAGTTGGTCAATACTTTTGAGGCATGTCTGGACGGTGTAGCCGTCGTAATAGGGATGAATCACAATGCCGTCAATTTCTGTTCCCATTTCCTTAAGCAGCGTCTGATGCCACAATGGCCAATCGGGATTATTGATAAACCAGGGCGCGGTCTTTGCATGGACATAGATCTCTATGGTTGGATCCACTTGTTTCATTGCTTTGATGCGCTGGCGTATCAACGGGATATATTGTTCTACGGTGACCTTGTTTTCTTTTTCTTTCTTGGTGTCTTGACGCATCACATCCAAATCAGCACGATTGCGGTAATCCACTTCGTTGCCCATCTCCCAACGTTTGATGTTATACGGTGCAGGATGTCCATTCGCTGCGCGCCACTTGGCCATTGGTCCTTCTGTTGCATTGCAGTAGGCGACCAGGTCAGCCAATTCATCGACCGGTCTTAATGGAGATGCAATCAGTGAGATTTGAGGTGGGTTGGGCAAGGATTGGAACGACGTTAAAAATTCATCAAGTCCGGCTTGGGTTTTGAACCAGGCATTCCACAAGTCATGTCGGATTGACTTGCGTTGTTCCTGCGGGCCGACGGAGTCTTTCCAGGAGTATGTATTCCCCCAATGCCAGCGGAGTTGGTGCATATCAAAGGCATTGAGCAAAGGCAGCCATGAGGGATCAATTTTACCAAGTTGTGGGTTGTAATATGCCGGTTGGGTTCTTTCGCGGATACCGTGCCAATCGATGGCTGTCATGTTCTGCCCCAATACCATCGGCCGGGTCGGTGTTGCCTGGTCGGTGATTGGCGTCATGATCAATTGAACTTTTTCTTGTGCACCTGTCATATGAGGGCAAATGAGCATGGCGAAGATGCAGGCAATGAGCAGGGAAGGACGATGTGAAAGCATGTGGTGATTCCTGTTACAACGTGCCGGTGACCCGGTCGTCTGATGTGGGTAAAACTTGATAAATCTGTTGATGAGGTTTTCAGCGTTTCCAGATGTGTCTCTGCATCCAGGGCGTGTCGCTAGAACCGGTGGGGGTGACATCCTCAAGTTGGGCTGTTGCCGTGTGACCATCCCATGCGACATACCATGATGCTGCATTGTGACGAAAATCGATTACATCCTTGGCGTCCCACCATTGAGGCGCTTCGTCAGCTGCATGCTGGAAGGTTGCTGCATTGACGAAGTTGTGGTCCATCAGGAAGACCAGATTGGTGGGCTTGATCATGTCTTGGAACGCGTAGGATTTGCTGTAATTCCAAATGTGTTTTTGACCGACCCAGCGTTTGTTATAAAAGTAGCTGTTGTTGTAGGCCCAGTAGGCCTGGGAGTCAGAACTGCTGTATCGCATGACCGCATCAGGACACTTGATAATAGATGATGTTTTTTCGGAACTGCCTTGGCCGGGATATAAGCCATCGTATCCAGCAGGGATGGGGACGTAATTGGTTTTCCATAGAACTTGATACCAGGGCATGCTTGCATCATAGGCTGGTGGTACCCAGTCACTGTGATCGGACATGTAACCCGCTGCACTAATGGCAAGTTGATGCAGATTGGTAGCACACTGAATACTTCGCGCTTGAGCTCTTGCTTTACCAAGTGCAGGCAGGAGGATGGCAACGAGCAATGAGATGATCGAAATGACCACCAGTAACTCAATGAGAGTAAAAGCAGCAGGTTGTTTAAAATGTCTGGAATTTAAGCAGTATTTCACCTGTAAAGCTCCTTGCAGCAAATAACAGCACCATACATGTCGGTGTAGATCATCATCAAGGCATATAAGATTAAACAGATCAGTCGGTGGACGCAGGTCCCAAAGTGATCCCGTCACGAACACAATCAAAGGGCACCGTAAACGTGTCGAGTTTTATGTCTGGCTGCTTGATTTTCTGACATAACATTTTCACTGCCACGCGACCTTCGGAATATTCAGGGACGATCCATGTGTTTAATCCCATATGACTGTCGCCGTAAGATCCGTGGCCGATTGCAATGATCGAAAGTTCTTCGGGGACTTTGATATTTAATTTCAGTGCTGCCTGCCAGATCGCCATGCCGATGTTCAGTCCGTTGGTGATCACAGCAGTGGGGCGGTTGGGCTGACTGAGTCTTTGAATGGAATAGTCCAAACGGTTGGTTTCATTGACATGTTCAAGACTTCGAAATTCATTGCATTGCAAGCCAGACTGTTGCATCGCTTGCTGATAACCCGCAGCACGATCCACTGCGCTGTAATGAACCTGATGTTGTGTTGGATCAATTAAACCTCGGTTGTAGTCTGCATAAGCAATCCGACGATGCCCGAGTTTGAGCAGCGATTCTGTAATTTGTTGGCCGGCCCCAAAGTCATCGGGATGGACACAGTCATGTTCCTGCTTGGAGTTGAGCCAAACTGCCGGCAGGTGATACTGCTTGACGTACTGCTGCATCTGTTGGGGAATCTCGGTGTTGTAGTTGATGAGCAGGCCGTCAGCCATCCATTGAGTAAGGACTTTGGGAAGTTCTTCTTCATTGGTCAGGCGGTCATTGGATAACCGCGCCAAGGTCAGATGCATGTTCTGAGCATCAAGTTCATCCATCATGCCGTCGACGAGTAATTGGGGCAGCAGATTCAACCAAGGATTGGCACCACACAAAACCGCGGCACAGCCAAACCGTCCTTGATGCAATGCCTTGGATGCTGCATTAGGGCGGTAGCCGATTTGTGCCGCCGCTTCCTGAACACGTTCCCGAGTTTGCTGACGGTAACGATGACCACGTGAACCAAGGACCTGAACCACCGTTGGCACAGACAACCCCGTCATCTCGGCAATGCGCTTTAAACTATCCGTTCGTCCCATCCACAAACCTTTCAATATCCATAAGGCGTCCATAAATGCCTTGTCATCACGTGATGATCGTATCCGAGAAAGTTGTCAAGTCAATCATCACGTGATGAAAAATGTGATTTGTATTTGTCCCAGTATCGGTAAGAACCTACGATGAGGCTGTTTAGCCAATATGCCGGCCACGTCCCTTGACATCATTTTTCGGAGACTCTTTGATGTGCAATTTTCTGACTCGACGTTATTTATTGGGTTTGATGATGGGCTTTGTCTGTCTCTTTGCCAGCATGTTGCATGCTCAAATGCCCACCGTGGATCAGACACTGGTCATCCAGTCCGATTCCACCACCTTGGCAGAGCAGATCGAAATTCTCCCGGTCTTCAACGGCAAGGCATGGGCCTTTACCGCACGATGGGATGACAACAATGCCAATCACTTGAACATGCAAAAGGCCATGGTCGAACTTGGACTCAAAGGCACGTTCTATCTCAACGCTTCGGATGACAACCGCAAGGCAGGGGCGGACTTTGCCAGACAACTCAGCAAAGACGGCTGTAGTGTCGGCGGGCATACCACCCATCACTATTGGCTGACCACCCTAAACCCCAATGCCATTTTCCGCGAGATCATGCTCAACCGCATCGCCCGTGAAGACGACACCGACAAACCCATCAACTCCTTTGCCTTCCCCTATGGCAATTACAAAGCTTGGCTTGATCCGATTGCAAGCCAGTACATCTCCGATGCATTGGTTCGCAGCGGCTATCACCACAATGTCTACAGCTCGTTTGTCAAAAACAATCCACATTTGCCAGACGGTTTGTTTTCCACCGGCAATCAAGTCGTCCCCGGTGATCGCAAGATCAATGCTGAAAAATTTCGCACTGCCATAAAACGGATACTAGATGATCCTGCCCGGTTTCATCAGACCGATTACGCGATTAGCCTCGGCGTACACAGTTGGCAAAACGCAGCGGAGTTGGTGAAGTTCAAGGAGTTGCTCAAAGACTATGCAGGCCGTGATGATTTTTGGTATTGCAATCAAACCGAGTTTGCCGCTTACCGCCTGCAAGCCAAACACACGCAGATCAAAGCCGTCGAAAGCAGGCCCGGAACCTACACGATCAGCCGTCCGACTTCAGTTGTCGCAGGCAACGACATCCCACTATCGATTGTCATCACGGGTAAGAAGCCTTCTGCTGTGACCCTTGATGGGCAGACACTCCAGGCAATTGCATTGGGGGAAGGGCGTTGGTTGGTGAATCTGCCGTATCCTGATTCGGAAGCTTTGCCGGAAAAGATTGATTGGGTGCAGTTTGACAAGACGAATCAATTAAGTGTGGAGTCCGAAGAATTTGCGGGGCTGCATTTTGGTTCTGAATTTTCCAAGATGCCAAGGCAGAACAGATCGGTAAAAATCCGTAATAACACAGGCAAAGAAATGGCAGATGTGCGTGTGATCTTCCGAATGCCTTTGGTATGCGAACCGGGCATTGGGTACTTTAATGCTGAGAATATTCCCAATAACACATCACGCACATTGGGGCCCTTGCTTTACAATCGTAATCCTGAATTAGCGTTTGTGGAAGGTTCTGAATTCAAAGTCACCCAAGTTGATTTCAAACTTGATGGCAAGCCCGGTCGCGTTTATCTCACCGAAGACGGGAATCCAGGCCATTTGAATTTGGGGCAAGTCACACTCCGCGATGCCACCCATGTCCTTGGCCCGATTGCTCCCGAGCAATTGGATTGGGAGGCGTTGGTCGCACAGTCGGCTGTCGGCGCGACGCGTGTTGCCATTAACGACACACCACTGGGTAAATGGTTTAAAGCGGATGATGAAGACCGGCAGTTGCTCAGTCACAAACGCTTTGTCCAGTACAACCGTGATCCGGAATGGAAAAAGGCGGCAGGCAAGTTCAACCGCAAACCTGCCTTGCTAGCTGCATCATTGGATGTGAACCTCAAGGAAGATTCACCGCTAACCCTTCGGGCTGATTCGGACATCACGCACGTGGCCATTGATGGGGAAGTTGTGACGTTGACGAAATATGTCACGCCCGTTCTCAAGGCTGGCAAGCATCGCATTGTATTGGTGGTGGATACCAAGGGACGCAAAGTCTTTTACAAACCCTACCCGGTGTTGTTGGTACTTAAAGTTTCAAACGGTGAGGTGACGTTGGCCAAAGCCAACTAAGATGCAAAAATATTCGACACTTTAGGATTTGCATTCATACAATACGCACATGTGTAAGGCTTCTGTCTCCAGTTCCAAACTCCGTCGGACCGTGCTGGCAATGTTTGGCGTGGTGTTTGTCGGTATTGGAGCATTGGGAGTATTGCTGCCGGGCTTGCCGACGACGGTTTTTCTGATCATGGCCTGCTGGTGTTTTGCCCGGTCGTGTCCATGGCTTGAAGAACGTTTAATCCGCAACCGATTCTTTGCCCCGTTTTTGATTTACATCGATGATCCGTCAGCAATACCAACCCGCACACGTGTGATCTCGACGGTTTGCATGTGGGCTGCAATCTGCATCAGCAGTGTCATCCTGTTCCTCAACGCACACCCCGAATGGATCATCGCTGCAATACTTGCCTGCGGTCCAATCGGCACATGGTACATCTGGCGGGTTGGGAAATAGTTTTTTACCGCCAAGACACCAAGGACGCCAAGACAAGAGAGATAAACATTGGCTCCTCCGCAGAATCTGTGGGTTGGCTCCATGCGATGCCTCAATAATTTGCCAGCCAGGGAGCTAGCGCTCCCCGGAACCCTTGTCTAGTTCATGGCTTTCGCGTTTGCAGTGCGCTTCAAACAAGGCATCGGTTCATGGGGCGATGTCACGCTTGTGCATTGCAGCCCCGTCCGCGCCACATGTATTGGCTGGACAAAAGCAGCTTGGGCAACGCCGGCCACTCACCGGTGATTTTACGAGACCAGCACGCCCCGCAAGCCTCCGCCCCCGGAAGTTGCCCCCGGAACTTAGCCCCCCGAACTTGCTCCCGGTCCCTCAAGTTTTCACTCTGCGGTTTACCATCAGTATCCGTGGACTATCTGAGCGTGCAGGTCTCCACAGACAACCGGTGAGTGGCCAGCGTTAGCCCACTGTCGGATACCCCTGTAACGTCCATGGCGTCAGTGCAGCGAAAATGCACAATGGTGCAACTCGCCACACATGAACCGCTGCCTTGTTTGTCTTTAACGAAGCGTCCTGTAAATGTCAGACGCATGGACTCGCGAAGGGGTCCG
>MDTD01018730.1_pt1 | contig 20437 bp, 18 predicted proteins | sample 811221 | NCBI WGS metagenome assembly MDTD01 (sample SAMN05326646, study PRJNA326480) | marine metagenome | isolation source: seawater | place: Pacific Ocean: South West | collected 2011
CCCAGGAATATTATCTCGATTTTTTTCTCTATACGCGATGCCTCGATTCCGATCGCGCCAACAGATACGTACTGGAAAAAATCACTAACGCGCCGACGACGGTCCAGATATCGGTCGGTTCGTTGAACAAAAGCCAGCCCGCTGCGCCGACAAGCGGGAGGCGCAGGAAATCGAATGGAACGACCGAGCTCATGTCGGCGGTTGCATAGGCGCGGGTGATAAACCAGATCCCGGCCGTTCCTGTGATACCCACGCCGAGAAGCAGAAACAGGTCCGTCGAGGTTGGCGGCATCCAGTAGAACGCCGCCGGTATACCCGCCAGCGGACACATCAGGATATTTACCCACAGTGTTGTCGTCGTGATACCTTCGGTCGATGTAAGCTTCTTTATGCACATGTTCGAGCACGCATAGGACACCGCACCGCCCAGAACGACGGCGGCGCCGAAGCCGATTTCGCTAAATCCGGGCCGTAGCAGGATCAGCACTCCGGCGAAGCCGCCCAGCGTCGCCGCTAGGCGCATGCCGCCGAATTTTTCACCCAGCAACAAGGCGGCCAGAATGACAATAAATATCGGCTGCATGAAGCTGAGCGAAACGACGTCCGCCAGCGGGATTTCCCCAATACCAATGAACAATCCCAGCATGCCGAAATAGGCGAATATTGCGCGCATTAGATGCATCGGAAAGCGCCGGGTTTTGAGCACACGGACACCGGATCTCCCAATCAGCGGTGTTAGCAGAAGTAATGCGGCAGCGGTCCGGATGAATAATATTTGGAAAGACGTGTATTCCGCCGAAAGGGCCCGCACCAGAACCATCATCGCCGACCAAACGACGACGGCCAACAGCATGTAGCCGATTCCGCGAAGCGCGTTGTTTTGCTGAGACACCGAAGTCCTGCGCCGCGTTCGCCAGCTTTAGCTAAGACCCGTCATTATGTGTTTTCGGAATGCCGGTCTTCCACACAGCGCATCGTACCAGCGTTTCAGATTGTCGAATTCCTCGCGCTTGATCGGTAATTCGTACCAGCGATAGGCAATGGGCCCGATGGGAATATCCGCCATCGTGAAACTGTTGCCGCCAACATACGTATTGCGCGACAGGTGATCGTCTAAAATCGCCCACTTACCCGCCCAGTCATCGCGCGCGGCATTTATGGCATTCATATCGCGTTCTTCCGACGGCTTACGGATCAACCCGTGAAACACGGGCACCATGTCCATGACAAGCTCTGTCAGTTGCCAGTCCATCCACATCTCGCAGCGCGCCCGGTCGGCCGGGTCGGCAGGGCACAACGTCCCGAGGCTGTGCCTCGACGCGAGGTACCGCACGATGGAGTTCGATTCCCACAGCACCAGATCATCGTCGATGATCGTCGGGATCCGGCCGTTGGGGTTGAGGCTCAGGTAGGGTGCTTCGTGATTTTTGCCGAACTGGCCGCCGACGTCTTCGCGTTCGTATGCCAGTCCGATTTCGTCCAGTACCCATAGCGCTTTCATCACGTTGGATGAGTTTGTCCGTCCCTTTAGTTGCAGCATCTTGTTTTTTCTCCCCTGCAGGATTTAGTGTATTCCGATATCGATTACGTGTTCGCGGAACGCCGGGCGTTCGCAGATCGTCTGGTGCCATCGTCTCAAGTTAGGGAATTCTTCCCGCTCGATATCCAGATTGAACCAGCGAAACGTCAATGGCGAGGCTGGGATATCAGCAATCCCGAATGCGTCACCCGACAGGTATTGGTGATCCACCAACCAGTTTTCGAGTACCTGGTTGGCCTTGGCCCAGCCGTCCCGAGCCGCTTCAATCCTGGCCATGTTGCGGTCGGCCGCGGCGGTCCGTATTAGGCCCTGGTAAACAGGAACATGCGTACCGGCGAGCGTCGAAAGCGCCCAGTCCATCCAGCGATCGGCGCTGGCGCGAGCCTGAACGTCGTCGGGCCGCAAGGGGGTTCTCGCACCGTGCTTGTCTGCCAGGTACCGCACGATCGCATTCGATCCCCATAACACGAACCCATCGTCATCGATGGTGGGGATCCGCCCATTGGGGTTAATCGACAGGTAATCTGCCTGATCGTTCCCGCCGAACGGTCCACCGATATCGATGCGTCCGTAAGCCACGTTCAGTTCCTCGCAGACCCAGACCACTTTCTGCACATTGGACGATGTCGCCCGTCCCAGAATTTTCAGCATTCGTCTTCTCCGTCTAGTCGAGTTGCAGGAACAGGCATGTCATATAGGCACTTTCCGGCAGGTTCGGGTGGACAGGATGGTCTGGTCCTGCGCCGCTGTTATGCAGAATACGGCCCGACCGGCCAGAATCACGCATGCCGCGCTGGACCTGCTCGGCGAAGGAAGCTGCGTCCATGTGATGCGAGCACGAGGCGATACACAAAATTCCGCGGGGTTCCACGAGCGTCGAGGACAGCCGGGCGAGCTTTCGATAGCCGCGGGCACCGGGCTTCAGGTCTCTGCGGGACTTAACGAATGCCGGCGGATCGGCGATGACGATACCGAAACGTCTCCCTTCCTTGGATAGTCTTTCCAGAGCGGAGAAAGCTTCCGATTTTTCGAAACGGCATATGCTGGCATATCCTGCTTCTTGAGCGGCGCGGGCGGCGATTTCAAGAGCAGGCCCAGATCGGTCGATGCACAGGACGTCCGATGCGCCGGCTGCGGCGGCTGTCAGCCCGAAACCGCCGAGATAGCTGTAAACGTCGAGCACACGTTGTCCGGCTGATAGGGACGCGGCGCGCGCGCGGTTTTCTCGGTGATCGAAGAACCAGCCCGTTTTCTGCCCCGTCGATAGGTCGGCCAGAAATTCAACGCCGTTTTCCAGAACCCGGGCCGGGATGGGCAGATCGCCAATGATATCGGGCGCTACATCGTCCAGCCCTTCCATCCGCCGTGCAAAACCGTCCCGCTGCAGAACGATACCGGACGGCGACAGCGTTTGTTGCAGCGCCGTGACGATTTCCTTAGCAAGCAGGTTCATGCCCGCCGTGTTCAACTGGACGACACATGTGTCGCCGTAGCGGTCGACGATCAGGCCCGGCAGTCCATCGGCCTCGGCATGGACCAGCCGGTAATACGGCTGTTCGAACATGCGGTCGCGCAGTGCCGACGCATCGACGAAGCGCGCCGCGAGCCAATCCGAATTTATTTCTGCCGCCGCATTCCGGTCCAGGACGCGTGCGCTGATCAGCGGACGCGGATTGAACATCGCGGTCCCAAGAGGACGTTGGTAGGCATCGGTCAGCGTGACGATCGCGCCCGGCGTCAGAGTTTTTAGGTCCGCCGTCATGTCGATTTCGTTGGAATACACCCAAGGGTGGCCGGCATACACGCGCTTGTGGCGTCCGGGCAGGATTGGAATCGTCGGTCTGGCCTCGGGCGCGGCTAGGTCGGGTGCTTCAATGTCGTCCATGACGGCAGTCTACAGAGTTCGGGATGTCAAGGATATCGCCGGTCCGCTTTTAGCCGCTCGCCTTGGCTTCGCGGATGGTGCTGTAATACCCGGCGGCAAAAATGATTAGCGCGCCCGCAGCGGTCCACCCGTCCAGGATTTCCGTAAACAGCAGCCAGCCCAGCAGCGCGGAAAACGGCAGGCGCATGAAGTCGAAGACGATGACGAAACTGGCGTCGCTCACCGCAAGCGATCGCGTGATGCAGTAATGCGTTGCATAGCCGGTGATCCCCAGGCCGATCATCGCAGGCATGTCGGCCCAGGTCGGCGTCTGCCAGACGAAGAAGGCGGGGATCGCCGAATAGACCAGAATGGTGACACTCATATAGAAAACGACCGTACTGCCGGACTCCGTATCCGAAAGGCGCTTGGTAACGACATGGGCACAGGAATATAGGAACGCCGCCAGCAGGATCGACAATGTTCCGATGTTCACCGGGATGATGCCCGGCCGGATGATTATCAGGGCACCCGCGAAACCGACCAGGATGGCGACCAAACGATGACCGCCAATGCGTTCGCCCAGAAACGCTGCCGCGATGATCGCGGTGAACAGCGGTGACGTAAACTGAAGCGATGCAACATCTGCCAGCGCGATCTTGGTCACCCCGAAGAACCAGGCGACATTGCCGCTGTACAGAAAGGCGTTGCGCAGCGCGTGCGTGCTGAGGCATTCGGTTTGGAATACCGCCTTGCCCTGGCGAAACAGCGACGGCGCCATGAGAAAAAGATTGATCACGTTGCGCAGGAAGATCATCAGGAGCACCGAGTAGGCCGGCAGATAGCGGATACAGATCGCCATCGCTGTCAGTGCGGCGGCAGCTGCGATCATCCACCACGCGCCTTTCGCTGCATTGCTCATCATCAATCGCCCAACGCCAAACCTTCGCGCCGTTTGTCTGCGCCGCCATCGTATCCGCGGGCCGTGACCCGGATACCGTGCAGACCGCTGGTCAGCGCGCGGATTCGCACGTCATGTCCCAGCCGACGCAGATCGTCCGCCCACTTCTCGAGATCCGTACCCTTCTCAATCTCCGTCGCCCCGTTCCGGTTCACATGGGTCGGCAGGTCGATGGCCGCCTGCATATCGAGGTTCCAGTCGAGCAAACCGATCAGCGTTTTGGCCACATAGGCTATGATCCGCGAACCGCCCGGCGAGCCTACCGTTGCGAACAGTTCGCCATACTTGTCAAAAACAAGCATCGGCGACATCGAACTACGCGGACGTTTGCCCGGTGCCACCGCATTGGCGACGAGCCGGCCGTTTCGGCGCGGCATATATGCGAAGTCTGTCAATTGGTTGTTCAGCAGGAAGCCTCGCACCATCAGGCGGCTACCGAAAGCCCGCTCTATCGACATTGTCATGCTTACCGCGTTGCCGTCCCTATCGATGACCGACAGGTGCGATGTGGACGGCAACCCGTGCCGTTTGTCCGGCGCGTATTGTGTCTTTCCTGCTCCTGGCGGCCGGCCCGGTAACGCTTTGCCCATCGACTCGGTGGTCGTGATGCGCCCCGCTCGTCGGCGCAGGTAAGCGCGATCCAGCATGCCCTTCACCGGCACCGAGACGAAATCCGGATCGCCGATATACTGGCTCCGGTCGGCGTAGGCGAGGCGGCTTGCCTCCGAGATCAGATGGATCGTGTTGAGAGATCCCGGACGTAACCCCGCTATGTCGAAATTTTCCAGCAGCCCCAGTATCTGCAGCGTCGTCAGTCCGCCGGATGTTGGCGGCGGCATACCACACAGCCGGTAGGTCCGGTACGCGGCGCAGACCGGGATTCGTTTTTTGGCCCTGTAGTTTACGATATCGGCAACCGTCATTTCGGCCGGGTTGCGGACGGCATTCTGAACGGCCTCTGCGATGTCTGCCGCGATTTCGCCGCCGTAGAAGGCGGCGGCCCCCTCTTTGGCGATCCGGCGCAACGTAAATGCGAAGCCCGGATTGCGTAGCCGGTGTCCGACCGCGAGCGGGTCGCCTGCTGCCGTGTAGAAGTATGCCCGTGCGGCCGGAAAATTCTTCATGTCTTTGGCACGGCTAATCATCTTGCTTAGGCGGGGCGAGACCGCGAAGCCGTTTTCGGCATAGGCGATGGCTGGTTCGAACAGGCGGTTCCAAGGCAGTCTACCATGATCCCTGTGCGCCATGGCCAGCATCCGGATGACGCCGGGCACGCCCACTGCAGCGCCGCCGGTGCTAACATCCCGAAAGGATCGCCGCTTGCCGTCGGCTGTTAGAAACACGTTTGGCTGAATGGTCGACGGGGCCGTTTCCCGTCCGTCGTAAGCCTCGACTTTTCGATCCGCTTTCCGGAAGTGCATCAGAAACGCGCCGCCGCCGATCCCGGAGCTTTGCGGTTCCACAAGGGTCAGGACCATCTGGGCCGCGATGGCCGCGTCGACGGCGCTTCCTCCGGCACGAAGCATCTCTCGTCCAGCCTCGGACGCCAGGGGATTGGCCGACGAGATCATATGACGCCGCGGCAAATCTGGGCCGGCGGCACAAGCCGAGATCAGCCCTCCAAGGATTGCTAGCAAGCCGGTCCTGCGAAGAACAAGAAGATAATTAATTCTATATTTCAACTGGGTACGGGAAATTTGCGTAAATCCTTTCGCAGGTGCGAAAAAGAAGGTAGAACAGAAAACTCTTTCGCCGGATCAGCCCACGGAGGGCGACAATGAGCACCCCAAGCCGGATCAAACGGATTACAGCGCCGGAACTGTCGGCGCGCAAGGGCAAGGAACCGATTGCTGTTCTGACTGCCTACACCGCGCCCATGGCACAGTTCCTTGACGAACAAGTCGATTGCCTCCTGGTGGGCGATTCACTGGGTATGGTGGTCTACGGTCTCGACACCACCCTGGCCGTGACGTTGGACATGATGATCAACCATGGCGCCGCGGTCGTGCGCGGATCGAACCATGCCTGCGTTATCGTCGATATGCCGTTCGCATCCTATCAAGAATCGCCGGAACAGGCTTATCGCAATGCCGCCCGCATGATGCAGGAAACTGGCGCCGACGGGGTCAAGCTGGAGGCAGGAGTTGCGCTTGCCCCGACTATCGAATTTCTCGCCCAGCGGGGCATCCCGGTGATGGGCCATGTCGGACTGATGCCGCAATCCGTCAACACCTACGGCGGCTTCCGCGTACAGGGAAAGGAAACTGCCGTGGCCCGTCAGGTGATCGACGACGCCCGCGCCGTGTCCGACGCCGGCGCGTTTTCCATGGTGGTCGAAGGTGTAATGGAACCAGTCGCGAGGGAAATCACGAACGTGGTGCCGGTACCGACAATCGGCATCGGCGCATCCGCCGAATGCGACGGCCAAGTACTTGTATCGGAAGATCTGCTTGGCCTGTTCAGCGATTTCACGCCTAAATTCGTCAAGCGCTATGCCGAACTGGGCAATCAGATATCTGCCGCTGCTGCGGCCTATGCCGAAGATGTCCGCGCCCGCCGTTTCCCGGCTGCCGAGCACTGCTTCGGCGCGCCGAAAACCGACGGTGCAGAGGTACGACAGCTCAAATCCTGATCGGCGTCTCCCGTGAGCGGCTCCAACACCGAAACCTGTGCTTCGAAATCCATGCGGATTATCCGAACGGCCGTTGAAATGCGAGACGCGGTCGAACCGGCGCGCAATGACGGCGTCGTCATCGGGTTGGTTCCGACCATGGGTGCGCTTCATGCGGGGCACCTAGCGCTCGTCCGCCGCGCGCGGCTCGATTGCGGTTTGGTCGTCGTCAGCCTGTTTGTCAATCCGACCCAGTTCAACGCGAATGAAGATTTCGACTCCTATCCCCGCAATGAAGCCCACGACTTGGAACTGTTAGAGCGCAACGGCGTCGATATCGTCTATGCGCCGACAGCGGCCGAGATGTATCCTGATGGTTTCGGGGTCACGGTAACGGTTACCGGGCTAACCGAAGGTTTATGCGGCGCGAGACGGCCCGGTCATTTCGACGGGGTCACGACAGTGGTCTCGAAACTGTTCGCTCATTGCCGGCCTGACGCTGCATATTTCGGCGAAAAGGACTATCAGCAGCTCAAAGTCGTTGAACGGATGGTGCTTGATCTGGATCTGTCCATCCGCATCGTCGGTATACCGGTGGTGAGAGAGCGCGACGGTCTGGCGCTGTCATCGCGCAACGCGTATCTCAATGTTTACGAACGCCGTATCGCGCCAGCGTTGCAGGATACGATGCGGGCGGTCGCCGGCCGTCTTTCCGGTGACGTCGAACTGGAAGCCCAGTGCCGCTGGGGTAGGGATGCCCTTCTTGCCGCTGGCTTCGACGAGGTCGATTATTTCGAAATTCGCGACAGTAAAACGCTGCAATCCGTTGAAGCATGCAGGCCCGGGTTGCGCGTCTTCGTAGCTGCCTGGCTGCGCGAAACGCGTTTGATCGATAACGTCGCTGTGGACGAAGTCGAGTAAAGCAAACGTATTTGCCAACCCCGTGGTCGGCACCGATAATCTCGTTGAACGAAGGAGGCGCGCATGTTCTACGAGACCGCCAAGAACAATCACGGTCTGCCTTACAATCCTTACAAGTCGATCGTGGTGCCGCGGCCGATCGGCTGGATTACGACCCTGGATTTGGAAGGCCGGATCAACCTGGCGCCCTACAGCCAGTTCAACAATCTCGGATACGATCCGCCTTACGTGATGTTTTCGTCAAGTTCCCGGCCGGGCGGCGGCGGACCCAAGGATACCGCGGGCAATGCCATGCTGGGCGGCGAATTCGTCTGCAACATGGCGACGTGGGATCTGCGCGATCAGATCAACACCACCGCCCAGATGGTATCGTCCGACATCGACGAGGCGAAACTGGCGGGTCTCGAAATGGTGCCGTCCAATCTGGTCGCGCCGCCGCGTGTCAAGGCGTCACCCGTTCATCTGGAATGCCGTTATCACACCACTCTGACGTTGCCGGGTCATTCCGTCGACAATATCGTCTATTTGACGGTCGGTGAAGTACTAGGCGTCCACATAAGCGATGACGTCATCACCGACGAGGGTAGGATCGACATCCTGAAGTGCCGCCCGTTGGCCCGGATGGGCTACTTCGATTACACGTCGGTTGAGACTGTTTTCGAAATGGCGCCGGGCGGGCCTAACCTGGAGAAAATCCAACAGGGCCTGGAAGGACGCGCCAAGGGCAGGCGAGACGCGGCCGAGTGACTCATCAATAAGGCTACAAAAACAGGCGCCCTGCGGCACCCGTTTCCATATCGGGCATTCGCGAGTTTAGCGAACGTATAAATGTACTTCGTTGGTCGCCGCTGTTTTGCTGGTCAGGGCCGACAGCCGGACCCGGTCCAGCGGTAAACCCATATCGGAAAGTGACCGCAGAACCGTCTCGGCATTCTTTTTCGACGAACTGGCCGAGAGCGCCACCCGCGCCGCATTACCGTGATTAGGCGCGACCGCGACAAGATCGAACATCGCGTTCGGACGGCGTTGCAAGGCACTGCTGACCGCATTGTATAGCGGCTGTTCGTATTGCACGTTAGTTCGGTCGAAACGGATCACCACCAGCGGACGGCGAGTACCGGCGGAGGTTGGGGGTGACGATGCGAATCCGCTGCTCGCTGCCGGTGCGGCAGACGAAAATGCGCGGTTACCCAGGCTCGAACCCAGTATTTCGCCGTTCTTGATGGCTAGCGCCAGGGTCGTCAGGTTGGTGCGTTCCGTGCTGAGATAATTGCTTTGCCGCGAGATGTCCTCGCTCAGCTCGTTCAGCAGCCTGTCGATCAAGACAACGGTGCGATTGACCTCGTCTTCAAGAATGGAGAGTTGGCGGTGATCTTCGTCGATTGCGCCGGACAAGCCATAGGCAGCCCGCGTCGTTTCCAGCAGAAAGGCAGAAAGCGTCGATGTACTGGCAACGCCGTTCGCCAAGGTGTTCATCTGCGCGATATCGTTTTCGACCTGCGCCAGGCTGGCCTGCGCCACATTCCACTGGTTCACCAGGGCCGGGTTGCCGGGCGTAGTTCCTACCTGCAGCCGCGAATTAATGGCACCAACCGTGGTGTGATAATTCTGCGAATGCTGGACTGTCAGGTTTCGGATCGACTGCAGTTGGGTGTTCTGCTGATTGATCTGGGACTGCAGGCGCTGCAACTCGCCGCGAACTTCGACCACGCGCTGTCCGACGTAGGTGCCGGTCGTTGCGCCCCGCGAAACCTGCGGCGGAACGAAGTTCGTCCGGCCGAGCGCGGGCGGCGGCGGCGATAATGTTGGTGCCGGATTCGACTCCGCTCGGGATGGCGGAATGATTTGCGCCTTCTGATTACCGGCAGGGTCTTCTCCGGTCAGCGACGGCCAAAGCGCGTCGGATACAACCGAGCATCCGCCGAGCATGGCGCCGGCTGCTAGAATGATCGCACAATTTTTAATCGTGTTCGTTCGGGTTTTCAAAGGGGCCATGATGAAGGCCTTACCCCCAATAATTCATTTTTCGGCGGTTCCGGGCAGGGAAAATGGCAAATCCTTGTAAAAAGGTAAGAACAAGCCAGGCCGCCCGGACCGGCGCGCATGATACTTTAACGATTCTCCCTCTACAAGCCGATTGTCGGTGACAAAAACGCACCGCTGTCGGCCAAATTTTCCCTGTGTTTCCTGTTATCTTGCGGGAATTCGACGCCTTTACGTGGGTTCTGGGACGTTTCGGGGCGCTACACGGTCCGAACCCGCTTTCGTTTGTGCGGTAAACGCGAATCGCGGTAGGGAGGGGCTGTTCAATCAGACCGGAAAAGCAAGAAAGAACGCATTGCACCGCGAACCCGCATTAGCTATACCCCTTGCGGCCCGCGCGCCCGTAGCTCAACTGGATAGAGTGCCTGACTACGGATCAGGAGGTTGGGGGTTCGAATCCTCCCGGGCGCGCCATTTCTTTTCATTGAATGATCACCCTCTCGTCGAGCAAGAAGTGCGAACAGTGTTCTATCCGACGCGCGGTTATTCGGGCTTCCGCCCCGTCTTTATATCGTGTGCGAGCTGCTTGCTTGCATGTTCGAGCCTCGCCTGCCCTGCAAGAGCACGTAACCTGTAGGTATCTTCCATCTGGAAAGCGGTGGGACCGCTGATCCTAGAGGATGCTGTCTGGCACGCAAACGCGACATTGGGTTCTGACGGCCTGGAAATACCCGGCAGCAACGATGACACTGTCTTAACGCGATCAAGATCTTCGGCCCCGACCAAGATCCCTGCCGCGACCACGACTACCGGCAATCCGAACATCCAATTGCCGAAGATGCCTCTCGAGTGCCGGATGCTGTGCGTCGGGTACGCGGACAACATGAGGCTGCCAGCCTGTTTAGATTGTCTCAGGAAAGATATCGCCGAAATGTTGAGCTTCGTGAAAGAACAGGATTGAGCAATTGTGAGTAGCATTTTGCCACCTCCGATAAATTTGCTATCAGCATCCTAACGAAGCCCGACGAAGTGCAATGGCCAGTAAGCAATCAATAATAGAGAAAATCAGTCGCCCGTTGCCGCGAATTGCGGATGTTCTTTTGCACGCCTTCGGGCATAATCTCGTCAACGGGTTCAGCGCGTTCCTGTTTGCCGCGACCGGCCCCGGCGCGATGACGCTCGCGATCGGGACCGCTGCGAAACTGCCGTTTGATCAGATTGCCGTATGGATGTTCGCGGGGTATTCGCTCAGCGGCGTTTTGACGGTATTCGTCTGCTATCTGTACCGCCAACCATTTGCATTCGGCTATAGCATGCCCGCACTGGTAATCGTCGGTCCGGCGTTGCTGCAACTTTCTCTTGCCGAGATGGTCGGCGCCTATTTGGTCACCGGCGTGTTGATCTTGGTAATGGCGTTCACGGGCTTCATTCGTAGGGCGACGAGAGCATTACCCGAGCCAATCGTTATGGCGATGGTCGCGGGGGTCTTCATGCCCTACAGCCTTAGGATGATCGACGCCTTCGAAACCGGCGTCTGGGTTGCCGGCGCGATGATTGCAGGCTATCTCGCCTCTTCGGCGTCGCTGGCGATGCAACGGCGGTTTCCACCACTTCTCTCGGCATTGGTCGCCGGGACGATTGCCACCCTTGCAACGGGACAGTTCAGCCCGGTTGGAGATATCACTATGCAGGTTGTGGCGCCTGTTGTGATCCGGCCCGATTTCAACATGAACGCGATTATCGAATTCGTTATTCCGCTGACGGTGACGGTCGTCGGCATACACAATACCCAGGGCTTCGCGATACTGCGGAATGCCGGTTACCGTCCGCCCGAAAACCTGTCGACGCTGATTTGCGGCGGCGGCACCATGGTATACGGCGTTTTAGGGTGCGTGCCCACGGTCGTTACCGGGCCGGCAAACGCGATCCTGAACGTTTCGGGCGACCGGGACTGGCGGTTCGTCGGTGGAATTTGGTTCGGCCTTTTCTTCATCCTTTTCGGCCTTTTTGCGCCCTCGGCGCTCCAAATCGGTGTGGCGTTGCCGACGGCCTTCATCGCGACTTTGGCGGGGCTGGCGATGATACCGGTATTGCAATCCGCGTTTGTCAGCGGGTTCGGTGGCAAATTTCCCCTCAGTGCACTAGTGACGTTTCTGACCACGGTGGCGGGTGTGTCGATCTTTGGGATCGGGGCCGCGTTCTGGGGACTTGTTTTCGGATGTGCGGTCGCGCGCCTCGTTGAACGCTGGGATTTCGCCGAGGGCGACGCGCCGCAATAAAAAACGGCCGGATAGGTTGTCCGGCCGTTTTCGTCAGGGCCTCCTCCGGCCCGTAGATAATCGCCCCAATCAGTCCGTACCGCTGCGCCGTGCGCGCCGCGCCTTGATGCCCTCACGGAGAGCGAAGCCCGCGATGACACCGGCCGTCACCAGAACAAGCAGATGATCCAAGTTTGTGACGAGGTGCAGGAACCCCGCGCCGACACCGTCGACGGCATGGGCTTGCGCCGATGTCGCGCCCGCCGTCACGACCAGCGCGGTCAGAGAAAAAAGTCCGAATTTGTCTATCATTGAGGTTCCCCAGAATAGTACCACCAACGTAAATGCCGATGATGTCAGTCGAAAAATGCCTCATCGGTTTACGACTCTGATTGAATGAATGCAAGGCAACGAGCCAGATATGTCGCATCCGACGCTCGGACCGCCCGATCTTCTGCAGCAGTTATTAACGCGCTTTTGGCTAAATTTGATTAAGTAGCTAATGCTAATGCATCGAGAGCGCCCACGGCACCGGAACAGTCTGTGGACACCAGCTACATCGCCCGGTCCGGACCAGGCCCCGGATCCGGTAAAGGGTGCCGAGGCAGCCAGTGCGCTGGCGTTGTCGGATCTGTCGCATTCCATCGATGCAGTACCGGTGACCTGATTCCCGCGAAGGCGGATTTCGGGGTCGGGTGTGGCTAAAAATATCTGGACGGCGGGCCGGGCGCGCTGAAGTTCTCGTTCGCCGCCGCTAAACACCATGCCGATGCGCAATAGCCGCTGCCGAGCCTGGATGGGACATGCCCAACTATTTGCATTACAATCGTTTTGGCCTGTTCCAGCGGAGTTTTTGTATGACAACACACCCCGACGGTACTATCACCGCGTCACACTGGGGCACCTACAGGGTGCAGACATCCAACGGGCGTGTCACGGGGGTTAAGGCGTTCGAGAACGATCCCGAGCCATCGCCTATGATCGAGGCCATGCCGGGAATGTTGTACGCGGACTGCCGCGTGGCGCAGCCGATGGTGCGCAGGGGGTGGTTGGAAAACGGCTATCGCAGCGGTACGTCGGGGCGCGGCGTGGAACCGTTCGTGGCCGTGCAGTGGGATACCGCGCTGGACCTAGCAGCGGCGGAGATCGATCGAGTGCGGACCGAACACGGCAACGAGGCGATATACGCTTCGTCCGGCTGGGCTAGCGCCGGGACATTCCATTCCGCCGCCACGCAGCTCAAACGGTTCTTCAATGATGTGGGCGGGTTCGTCGATCAGGTGACCAACTATTCGTTCGGTTCGGCATCGGTGATCGTGCCGCGGGTTACCGGGGGGATGGAACCGGTGATGCGGCCGACGAGCTGGCCCAATATCGTCGCCAACACGAAGCTGCTGGTTGCCTTCGGTGGGATTTCGCCCAAGAACAGTCAGGTGTCGAAGGACGGCATCGCCCAACATGAAACTCAGGACCACGTGCGCGATGCCAGGCAGGCCGGGATTGATATCGTTCAGATCAGCCCAATCCAGGACGATTTTATCGACGAATTAGATGTCGACTGGATCGCGCCGCGGCCGAATACTGATGTGGCGTTAATGCTCGGTCTCGCCCATACGCTGGTCGCGGAGGGGTTGCATGACAAAGAATTCCTCGATCGGTACTGCGTGGGGTATGACCAGTTCGAGCCGTACCTGACTGGGGCGGCCGATGGCGTGGTCAAAGACGCGGACTGGTCCGCCGGCATCACCGGTATCGATGCCGAAAGACTGCGCAAACTGGCTCGGCGGATGGCGGCGACGCGGACGATGATCACGATGAGTTGGTCCGTCCAGCGCTGCGACCACGGCGAACAGCCCTGTTGGATGGCAATCACTCTTGCCGCAATGCTGGGCCAGATCGGCCTGCCCGGCGGCGGGGTCGGCATTGGCTACGGGTCCAATGCCACGATCGGCCAGCAATCGTCGAAGATGCCGAATTTCGGCTTGCCACAGGGTGGGAATGCGGTCGGCACCTATATCCCGGTCGCCCGTGTCGTGGATATGTTGCTCAATCCCGGCGCCGAATACGATTTCAATGGAGAAATGCTGACCTACCCCGACATTCGGATGGTGTACTGGGCGGGTGGCAATCCGTTTCATAAGCAGCAGGATCTCAACCGGTTTCTTGAAGCCTGGAAAAAGCCGGAATGCATCATCGTGCACGAGCCGTGGTGGACGCCTGCGGCGCGGCGTGCCGACATCGTGTTTCCCGTCACGACGACACTGGAACGCAATGACATCGCCGCTGGCCTCCGCGACCGTTTCTTCGTCGCGATGTACCAGGCCGTGGAACCGGTCGGTGAGGCGCGTAGCGATTTCGATATTTTCTCCGGGCTAGCCGAACGGCTGGGCGTGGCGGATAAGTACACCGAAGGGCGAGACGAGATGGCCTGGCTGCGTCACATGTATGCTGTAGCGCAAAAATCGGCTAAAAAGCAGGATATCGAGATGCCGGACTTCGACGAATTCTGGGAACGTGGCTTCTGGGAATTTAAAACGCCAGTCGAATCGTCGATCCTGTTTGAAGGGTTTCGAAACGATCCCAACAAGATGTCGCTGAAGACGCCGTCCGGCCGGATCGAGATTTTCTCGAAAACCATCGACAGTTTCCGTTATGAAGACTGTCCCGGCCATCCGGCCTGGCTGGAACCCGCGGAATGGTTAGGATCCGAAAAGGCGAAACGGCATCCCCTGCACCTGATTTCCAACCAGCCGAAGCGGCGCATGCACAGCCAGCTCGATTTCTGCGAGCCTAGCCAGAGTACCAAGATCACGGGCCGCGAACCCGTATCCATTCACCCGGACGATGCTGCGTCGCGGGGCATCGCGCACGGCGATGTGGTCCGGCTGTTCAACGATCGTGGCGCGTGTCTTGCCGGTGCCGACGTGACGGATCGCGTTCGGCGCGGCGTGATAAGGCTGTCGACAGGTGCCTGGCTCGACCCGCTGGATGCGCGCGATATCGGCTGTCTCGAAAAGCATGGCAACCCCAACGTGCTGACGATTGATAAGGGATCTTCGCGTCTCGCGCAGAGTTGCGTGGCGCAAACCGCGCTGGTAGAGGTCGAACGCTATGAAGACCAGGCGCCGCCGGTTACAGCGTTCGACGTGCCCGAAGTGGCTGCGGATTAGAGGGGGGTGCAACCATGCTGACGCAAGAAGAAAACGAAACTCTCACCCGTACCGGGCGCGATACGCCGATGGGCCGGATGATGCGTCGGTTCTGGTTACCCGTTGCGTCGGCGCATCAGGTGGCAGAACCTGACGGCGCGCCGCTACGCACTCAACTGCTGGGCGAACACCTTGTTGTGTTCCGTGATACCGACGGCAATCTGGGTGTGTTGGACGAGTTCTGCGTTCACCGGCGGGTATCTCTGGCGCTGGGACGGAACGAAGAAGGCGGCCTGCGTTGCTTACTGCATGGTTGGAAGTTCACCTGCGACGGTACGATCACGGAGACGCCGAACCATCGGTATTCCAACGTCCGCGAGAAAATAAAGCAGCAGTCTTACCCTGCCGTCGAGGCGGGCGGCATGATCTGGACTTATATTGGTGATCCGGCGAAACAGCCGCCGTTTCAGAAATACGGCTGGTTCGATGCGTCGCCGGAAAACTACGTTGTTTTGCGCATTAATAACCCGACGAACTACCTGCAGCTCTACGAGGGCGGTGTTGATTCCGCTCATGTGGGCATCCTGCACATGAACATGATGAATCCCGGCTGGAAGGATTCGGCTTTCGTCGATGGCAGAACTGATCAGGACGGCGGGAAGGGCTGGGGTGCGGAAGGAGACGGGGGCACGGCCGAGACCAGCAAGGCCGGCATGTACATGACGTCCACGGTGTTCGAAGAAACCCCCGATCTGGCGATTAAAGATACAGCCTACGGATTTCAGTACGCGGCGCTCCGCGACGCCGGGGTGAATGAAAACGGCGACCCCGCGTGGAGCATTCGCATCACGCCGGTGATGTTCCCAACCGGGCGGATTATTCCGGCTGCTGCGTTCCAGTTTTATGTTTTCGAAGTACCCATGACTGACGAAATGACGGCTACCTACTTGGTGTTTCACGGGCCGGAACCACAGGACCGAGACGTCATAATCGATACGATGGGCCTCGCCGATCCGCGTTTCTGGACGTATGAGGGCTGCGATTTCCGGGCGAGCTGGGATGACCGGCTGGGCCAGGATCGAGACAGCATGGACTGCAACTGGTCCGGGTTTGCCGGGATCGAGCAGGAAGATTCCGTAATCGCCATGTCGATGCAGCCGATCGTCGACCGTACGCAGGAATACCTGGTGCCCAGCGACGAGGCAGTCATCCGGTTGCGGCGGCGCCTGCTGGATTCGGTCGCTCTGAACGATGCGGGTAAGGACCCGCTGGGTCTGCAGGTTACGGACTATTCGGAGGTCGTTGCCGTTCCTGACACGATCATACCGCAATCGGGCCGCTGGCAGGACCTGGCCGTTGGAAATTCGCGTACCGGAGCAGTACCGAAAATCGAGGCGGCAGAGTAGTCGGAGACTGCATACGGCCGCAGTCGTTCAAACCCGCGTTTAATCTGCCGCCAGATTAGCCGCGATGCGACGACATACACCCTGAGGAGACGGTAGAGCGAGTATATCGACAATCAGACAATCAATACCGTCAGAAAAAGCAAGACGATCAAGATCAAGTTCCGTTCAACGGATTGCGTTTATTACCGGTTTGACAGGCGGCAGCCGATCTTTTACCATAATACTTAGAAATCGAAGTATTTCTGGCCGGAGGCATAGATTGGCTATTTCAGTGGAAACCTTGTCGGAGGCCATAGGCGCCCGGATATCGGGGGTCGATCTCCGCGGCGGTCTGGATGATGCGACGATGAATGATATCCGCCAGGTTTGGCTGGACCACTTTGTGGTCGTGATTCCCTGCCAGGATATGGCCGGTGACGATCAGATTGCCTTTACCGAGTGGTTCGGCCCGCGCCAAGAAGTGCGCACAGTGAAAGTCGTGGACGAAGGACCCCAAAATTTCATGTATGTCGCGAACAAGAGCGTCGACGGCATGGATGGCGTACTGCCGGAAGGCGAAATGCAGTTTCACACCGATCAGTGCTATTACAAAACGCCCTCGCGGGCCACGATCCTTTTTGCGCTGGAAGTACCTGCCGAGGGCGGCAATACGAAGTTTGCGAATGCCTATCGTGCTTACGATGCACTCGACGATTCACTGAAGGAGCGGCTAAAGGGCCTGAAAGCGCAAAACGTTTACGATTACGATGCGAACGCGACCGTGAAAACGAATGAAAGCTCTCCCGACGCGCCTCGCTATGAACATCCCGTCGTGATCCGTCACCCTGAAACAGGGCGGCCTGTGCTGTACGTGAATAGACTAATGACCGATCATATCGTCGGCATGGACAAGGCCGAAAGCGATGCATTGCTGGAAGATCTGTTCCAGGTGCTGGAGGATCCGGCGCATTATTACGAACACGTATGGACGCCGGGCGACCTTGTGATGTGGGACAATCTATGTACGCTTCACGCGCGGACCTGGTTCGACCCGTCAATGGCCCGGGTTCTCCGTCGGACAACGGTGGCTGGAGAAACGCCGCGAGCGGCGTTCGCGGCCGCGGCCTGAACAGTCAGGCAGGTTGGCGGGCACCCCCGGAGAGGGCACACGCGACGATCCACACTATCATCGTCAAGAAACCGTACCGCAGATTGTAAAGTTGATATTTCAGCAGCTTGCTGCTCAATGTCCCAAAATATAGCGCGATGAGCCGGCAGGTTTTGTGCCGTCCGTCTGATTTCACGAAAATATGAGCTAAATCCGCAGAGGCGCTCTAGTAATTGCCCCTACCGACAAAGACGGCGCGCACCATTTCGCGGTAGAGCATCAATTGACGGGGCAGCAACTCACGATCGTGGATAATTTTGGATAGGATGATACCGCCGTCCGCCAACGCCGAGAACATGTCCGCCATGTCGTCCATACCCACATTCGCGCGGGGTGGATAGCGCTCCGCGAATTCGTCGACCGAGGAAAACGATGGCAAACTGCCGAGCGGTGAACCGCTCAAGAGGGCGATCTTTCAGGTTGACTGTGCCACCGATGCATTGCCGGCATACTTTATGGTCAACTGCGTGTACCCGACACATTTCGAGAGGGACTCGCCGGGCTGGACAGGGTACTTAGGCTGCGGGCCAATGCTTCGCGTTGCAGTCATGAAGAGCTCGACAAGGCTGAAGAACTCGATGACGGAAATCCGGTTGAACTGGGACAACAGTTTGTCGGGCTACTGAAGGATAACCCGCAACTCAGCGCCATCAGCAGGTGCTATGGCACCGATCATCGCCGCATAGCGCAGATTGGGCAGGCAACCCTAGTGGCTGCTTGACCTCCGGCAGCGTAGCATACGAAACTGTTTTTCGTACAATTAACCGGAGGTAACCTATATGGCTGTCGTAACGCCGCTGTTCAAGGGACACGACGATCTGTCTGATCTCGCATCGCGTTTCGTAGATGTCGCCGAAATTCCTTGGAAGCCCACGCCTTGCGATGGGATTGAGATGAAGGTGCTGATGGAGGATGAGGAGACCGGCATGATGACGGCACTGTTCAAGTGGGCGCCGGGCTCCAAACTCACGTTTCATGAACATGTCGCCCTGGAACAGACATTCGTGCTGGATGGGTCTCTGGTCGATGACGAAGGCACGGTGACGGCCGGGAACTACGTGTGGCGGCCGGCCGGTAGCCGGCACGACGCGTGGGCACCGGATGGTGCGCTGATCCTGTCGATGTTCCTCAAGCCGAACATATTTTTGGACGGGGAGAACGAAGGCATACAGTTGAAGTAGCACCGGCCGAACGCGCAACAGAAAAAGCCCCGGCTCAGGAGCCGGGGTTTTTTGTGACCGGACGGGGCTTCTACTGTGCCAGGGAATTCGCCAGATTTGGCAGGAACGTGACGATCTCCGGGAAGACGGTCATGATGAACATGCCAAGCAGCGTAAGGCCGACAAACAACCAAGAAGCGCTGAAAATCTCTCCCATGCTGACATCCTGCGCGGCGGCCTTTACCGCGAACATTACGTAACCGAACGGAGGCGTAATCGCGCCAAGCGTGATGTTCAAAAGGAACAACAGCCAAAACCAGACCGGATCGAATTCAAGCGCTTTCAGGATCGGCAGGTAGATCGGCACCACGATCAGCATCAGGCCGAGCTGATCGATGAACATGCAGAGAATGAACGGCAGGGCCATCAGGATAAAGAACATAACCCATCGGTTGACCTCCAACGACGTGACGACCTCGGTCAGCGCCGACGTCGCGCCGGTGAACGCAAGCAGCTGCGTAAACATGACCGCACTGCAGAGAATAAGCAGGATGACGGCGGCGAGCAGCGCAGCTTCGCCGACCGCTTCGTACATCATCTTGAAGCTGAGGCGCCGGTAATACGCTGCCGTCAGGATCGCGCCCAGCACGCCGGTTGCGGCGGATTCCGAAGGTGTTGCAACGCCGAGCATGATCAGCCCCATGACCATGAAGATGATGACCGAGAACGGAAGCAACCCGGCAACCGCTTTCAGCTTGCCGATGACGTTGATCTTTTCCCCTGATTCTTCAGACGGCGCTAGACTGGGGTCGATCTTCACTTTTACCATGCAGGCGGCGATGAACAGGCTGGCGAGCAGCAATCCCGGCAGCACGCCGGCAATCAGCAGCGAGGCGATGGAGACGTCTGCAAGGGTGCCGACGATGATCGCGAGGATAGACGGCGGGATGATCGGCGCAAGGCAGGCACCAGCTAGGATTGTACCGATGGAAAGTTTCGTATCGTAACCGCGTTCGCGCATGATCGGCAGCAGCGACCGGCCGAGCATCGCGCCAACGGCGATGGCGGACCCGGACAGCGCGCCGAGAACAGTCGACAGCGAAATCGACAGCACATATTGCCGTCCTTTGATTCGGCCAACGAGCTTGTCAATGGAATCGAGCAAGACTTCCATGCAACCCGACCTGAACAAAATCTCGCCGAGCAGGATGAAAAGCGGAACAGTGCCGAGAGAGGCCGTGGTGGCGGTTTCGTATACGGAATTTGATACCATTCCGAAAGCCGCCGGTCCCAGCATGAAGACAACCCCGCTGGAAATGATAATGAAAAACGCTAGAAAGATCGGCGCGCCGGTCAAAAACAGCGCGACCAGTATCGATATACCGATCGTTAGGATCCAGTACCATTCCATTAGAGAGCCGGCTCCGTTTCTTCGCC
>MDTD01045693.1_pt1 | contig 20437 bp, 12 predicted proteins | sample 811221 | NCBI WGS metagenome assembly MDTD01 (sample SAMN05326646, study PRJNA326480) | marine metagenome | isolation source: seawater | place: Pacific Ocean: South West | collected 2011
ACATGTTTAAAGAAATTACACCACCACCGCCAGATGCATCCCTACGTGGTCTAAATCCTATATCTGCGACATAGGGGCCTTCTTTAAGGTACTCTTCATTCCTAATAAGCCAATTTTCAAATTTATAGATTTGTGAAGAAAGATCCCAATCGCCATCACAAATCCAATCTATTTGAGTTCTATCAGAATTATCTTGAAAAATATTGATTGGCATTTTTTTTGCCCATTTTTTTTGCCATAGCGGTTAAGTTCAGAAGGCGCTTGGAAGGTAACACCGCCCCAAACGATCTAATGCAGCGAGTGGCTCTGCACTCATATATTTGTGATGAATAGATCGTAGCACTCTGAGCGAAGCCAGTTTCCTTTGGGATCAGTCCAACCTGAGTTGCTCTCAATTTCATCCGTGTCTGAGATGGTAAAAAAACATATTGAATAATGATCGTGAGGCCATCCATCTTCAATTAGCTCTTCTTTTCTGGGATCATAGGATTGTCCAGAGTAACGAGTTTCAATGCCATCAACCTTCTTGATCAAAGATGGTTTAGGAATCCATTGTTTTTTGGTCCAAGTTTGTTTTTGAGACCAATTAATTTGTTTCTGGATGTCTTCCATCTTCCATTCAGCTTTATGTATTTTGATTATTCGCTTCATGGTCTATACAGAACATTGGTATGATGTGCAGTGAAAAAAATGATGGCCGAAAGCATCCAGTTTATATTGCAGATGTGTTTCAATGGTTTCTTTATCCATAATTTAAAGTGGATACATCCTTTTTTCAGGGCCGGTCATATTGGGGCATTTATCTATTTGAATAAATTAAACACTCTCAAATTAATTCGAAAATGAAATCTAAATATCGCATAGTTGACTAATAGCCATACATCAATAGTCGAACAGCAGTCAACTTAATTGAAATGATGAAATCGCGGAGGGCGTTTTCAAGATTCCAGTTCCGCCAGGATTTCTTCTGCCAGGGGCAGCATATCCTTATACTTATACCGTTTGGCCAGCTTGGTCAGCTTAGAGACCTTCTGGGCGAGGGGGGGCGGCCAGCCAAGGGTGGTGAGGCCTGCGATATGTTCTTTCACCTGTTTGGCCCGGCGTTTCTTTAGCACCGGTATGAGGTCTTCCAGTGCGGATTTCAGTTCTTGGGGAGAGGATTCGTCCTGTGAACCGGTTGCGCCGACAGGCTCATCTTCCTTGATTTGTTTGAGTCCCTCCTGGACTACGGTCATTTCACTGTCAAAGGTCTCAAGGATCTCATCGATGGGCTCGCCTTTTTTGAGCAGGGATTCAAGTTCCTGGGCCGCAGCCTGGAGCGGCTTTGCCCCGAGGTTGCCGGCCACCCCTTTGATGGAATGGGCCAGGCGCTGGGCTTCATCCTGCGCTCCTTTTTCCTTTAGTCTGCGGATATCTTTGGCCGCATCCGGATAATCGGATTTAACCCGCAGCAAAAGATCCCGGTACAGGCGGGTGTTGTTGTTGATCCTGCCCAGCCCAACTGCCATGTCGATACCGGGCAGGGTATCCGGCAAGGATATTGGCTGTTCAGGTGGTTTTTCAACCTTGGGCATGGGAATGATTTTCCTTTCCCCGGGCTTAATCCAGGTGACAAGGGCGCTGAAAAGTTCTTTCGGATTGATGGGTTTGGTCACATGCTCCTGCATACCGGCTTCCAGGCTTTTTTCCCGGTCCCCGGACATGGCATGGGCGGTCATGGCAATGATGGGAAGGTCATCGGGGGATTTTTGCTCCCGGATGCGCCGGGTGGCTTCCATGCCTCCCATCACCGGCATCTGGATATCCATGAGTACAAGATCATAGTCTTTTTCCAGGGCGGCGGCTGATCCTACCTTGCCGTTGCCTGCCACGTCAACGGCAAGGCCGGCGCTTTCCAGGATTTCCACGGCGATCTGCTGGTTGATCTCGTTGTCTTCCACCAGGAGAATGCGGGCGCCTCTGATGGCCTCCACCTGTTCCAGGTAGGCATCATTGATCCGGTTTTTCCTTTCCACCGTTCTGCCGTGGGCGGTCATAATGGCGTCAAAAAGGGTGGACTGGGTCAGGGGTTTGACGATAATACCGGAAAGATCTATATCTTTGGCCTGCTGCTGGGCCGCTTCCCGGTCATAGGCCGTGGCCAGTATAATTTTGGGTGCCGGGTTCGGGCCCGGAAGTGCCAGAAGCCTTTCTGCGGTTTCTATACCGTCTGTCCCTGGCATCTGCCAGTCCATGATGACCATCCGGAAGGGATCTGAATCCGGAGCCTTTTGAACGGCCTCAAGGGCTGCACGGCCGGAGGACACCGAGGTTATCCTGAATCCCATGGTGTCCAGGTAAGAGGTGAATATTTCCCGGGCCGTGGCATTGTCGTCCACCACCAGGATTTTCATGCCGTGCAGATCGTCTTCTGCATCCACCTGTTTGCAGGCCGCCTGTTCTTCGGCAACGCCGAGCCGGGCGGTGAAGTGGAATGTGGACCCTTTGCCGAACTGTGAATCCACACCGATTTCCCCTCCCATCATTTCCGCCAGGCGTTTGGAAATGGTCAGCCCAAGACCTGTGCCGCCGTACTTTCTGGTGGTGGAGGTGTCTGCCTGGGAAAAGGCCTGGAAGAGCTTGCCCTGCTGTTCCGGGGTCATGCCGATGCCCGTATCCCGGACTGAAAATTTCAACAGGGCGGTGTCGCCGTCATGGGCCAAAAGCCTGCAGGACATGACCACCTCTCCATTTTCCGTAAACTTTGAGGCGTTGCCGGCCAGGTTCACCAGGATCTGTTTCAGACGCAGGGGATCGCCCACCAGCATCCGGGGAACGTCCGGATCCACCCGCACCAGAAGTTCCAGGCCTTTTTCAGCGGTTTTCACCGCAGCCAGGTCCGATGCCGAACCCATGACGTCGTCAATGGAAAAGGTGAGGGTTTCCATGTCCAGCTTGCCGGCTTCGATCTTGGAAAAATCAAGGATGTCGTTGATCAGGCCCAGCAGGGAATTGGCCGCGCCGTCTATTTTTGTCAGATAGTCCGTCTGTTTTGGTGTCAGGCCGGTTTTCATGGCCAGGTGGGTCATGCCGATGATGGCATTCATGGGGGTTCGGATTTCATGGCTCATGTTGGCCAGAAAGTCGCTTTTGGCACGGGTGGCGGACTCTGCTTCCTTTTTGGCGTCGTCCAGGTCGTCCATGATGTTGAGCATGGCCCGCTTGGCCCGGGCCAGTTCGTCCACCTGCTCCTGCAGTTGGGCTGTGGCTGCGGCCGTGGTTTCCTGGGCCGCTTTCAGGGCCTTATTTTTCTGCAGAAGATCGTTGAGCAGTTCTGCTTTGGACGGCTGGGAAAGCAGATCGCAGATGGCCCGGATGAGATTGTGTTCCGGGTTGAAATCCAGATCCGGCAAAGGGATGAACCCTTTAAAGGTTCTTCCGGGCGGGGTGTCAAGAACGATACCGTTGAAAAACCGCACCGACCATCCGGAAAGACCGTTGGTTGCCAAAGTCTCCACCGTCAGCCGGATGACGTATCCGCCCTGTCTCAGGTTCAAGGATAGGGTCAGCTTGAATTTTTCGCCCCCGGTCAAATGGGCGGGATCGATGAGTTCGGAGAACGCCGTGGCGATCTTTACCGCATGAATCTCTTGGAATCCCAATTTCATTGCCGTGTGGTGAAGTTTGAGACCGGCATCCTTGAGACCGGCTCTGGTGCTTATTTCCAGTTTTCCCAGTTCAATCATAAGCCGTACCTTAATACGATGCAGGAGGCGTCATCGGTTTGTCTGCCCAGGTGGCGGATCAGGCTTTGGGCAATATCCCGGGCGTTTCCGGTGAAAAGGTCCGCAAACATGTCCGGATCATAGTGCTCCCGGATGCCGTCCGAGGTCATTACCAGAATATCCCCGGGGAAAAGCCGGGTCTCTCCCTGCCGGGGGGTGGGGATCATATACCCCAGGACGCCGTCCCGGGTTACCAGGCGCTCCGGCCGGCTGCCTATGATCCGGATGCTGATATTGCCCATGCCTGAGTATGTCAGGAGACCTGTATCCGTGTCCAGCCGGCAGACGGCGGCCACCGCCCCCCGGGTTCCTTTGAGACTGTGATGAATGGCGGTGATGATTTCAGTGACCGGCAGGTGCGGGTCCGCTTCAACGCTGGCCCTGGCGGCCAGGGCAATATCGTGGGCGATTTTACCGTGGCCCAGGGCATCCACCAGGGTCAGAAGGCAGTGGGTTTCAGAAGGGATGGCAATGCCCAGATCTCCGCATTCGCAGGCGTCTCCGGTGAGTGCCTGCATAATTATATGATAATCGATATCGGCCATGGGTCACTTCATCCATTTTACGGCCCGGACCCGGGTACCCTGTCCCGGTGCGGACCTGATGTCAAATTCATCCATTATTCTCTGTACACTGGGCAGGCCAAGCCCCAGGCCGTTGCCGGTGCTGATATTTTCCGTCATGGCCCGTTCGATATCCGCAATCCCGGGACCCAGGTCCTGGGCAATGATTTCAATCCCGGGACAATCGGTGGTCCGGATCAGGTTCAAGGTGACGGTGCCCCGGCCGGCGTAGCGGATGATATTGGTGGACAGCTCGGATACGGCTGAGGCGATGAGGTATTGCCGGATTTCGTCAAACCCCATATCCGCCAGCAGTTGCCGGGTGCTGAACACCACCTGGGCGTTATCCGAAGGCTCGCAGACCTCAAATTCCAGGCTGTCAGAGCGGTCCATCATCGTTTTCCCCTGTGTTTGCCGGATCAGTATCGCCTGAATCAGTATCATCGGTCTCACTTTGATTCAAGGTGTCGTCTTCATCCGGGGCGTCTGCAGGCCGGATGAGTTCAAACGCATCTTCGGTGGTGACCGCCGTCAGGATACCGGACAGATCGATGTCAAGTTCCACCAGGGCCGCTGCAACACCGGGCCGAATTCCCACAAGTACCGCCGGTGCCCCCATCATCCCCACGGCCCTGACGGTTTCCAGTAATATGGAAAAGCCGTAGGCGCTTAAGATCGGCACGGCAGAAACATTGATCAGCACACCGCGGGCCCGGGAGGTTTCCAGCTGGGCCAGGATTTCCCTTTTCAGCCTGGTCAGCCCGTCTTCATCCAGCCCGCCTGCCACCGCTACGATCAGGCAGTCCCCCACCTCGTGCATTCCGGATACGGCGGGTGTCAGGCTGTCATCCACGGTGGCGTCCCCCGTCGGTCACCACAAGATCCATGAGGCCGAAAGCATCTGACAGGGCATCCTGGAGTGTGGAGTTCGTGGCGATGTCCCCCAGTTCTATGCCGAGCTGGACCAGGGTTTCCGCTACGGCCGGGGATATGCCCGAGATGATGCAGCGGCATCCCATCAGTTTGGTGGCTTTTGCGATTTTGATCAGGTGGTTGGCCACAGCGGTGTCCACGGCAGCGACGCCCTGGATGTCCAGGATGATGACCTTGGCGGATGTTTCCATGATCTTGGTCAACATGGTGTTCATCATCTGCTGGGCTCTGAGGGAATCCACCACGCCGACCACCGGCAGGATAACGATCCTGTCCCAGAGTTTGATAGCGGGGGTGGAAATTTCCATGATGGTCCGGCTCTGTTCCTTCAGCTTTTTTTCCTGGCGGACCCGTTCCGTGATATCCAGGATGTACTCCAGGCCGCCCACAATGTTGCCTTCGGCATCTTTTAGTGCGGCGGCCGTGTATTCTATGGGGATCTGCCGGTCTTTGATGGTGACTTCGTTGCGAACCGTAATGGTTTTTCCGCCTTCGATCACCTTTTTCATGCGGCAGTCTTCGGTGCCGCAGTGCTGTGAGTCGAATACCTGTGCACAGGGACGGCCGCGGATGTCCTCCCAGGGGGTGCCCACAAGATCCAGGCCGGCCCGGTTCATAAATATCAGTTCCAGGGACCGGTTCACCGCCATGACCGGGGTGGGGATCTGCTGAAGTACGTTGAGGGCCAGATCGTTGTTTATTTCTGAAAATTCAGTGGAACTCATGGGGGCTCTCCTTTTGGTTTACCTGATAATATATTTTTCTTTTTCGCCTGTCTTCGCCAGCAGGGCGTTGATTTCTTCTTTCAGGCTGATCATTTTTTCTTCCCGGCCGATGGCCATCTTGTAAAACCGTTCCAGCTCCTTTATGTTTTCCTGAAGTTCTTTTTCCGCCTCTTTTTGTCCGGTCAGGTCCACGAAGCTTTCAAGAAACTGCCTCCGGCCGCCCAGGGTTACCGGGACAACGGTTTTGAGAATGGGAATCTTTTTGCCGTCTCCGGTGATCAGGATCCGTTCCGCATTTTCTACCCGTTCCATATTGTCGATGACAGGGCAGTCGTGTTCCGGGCTTGGGCAGACAAAATTGTGGCACTTCTGGTTGATGATGTCGGCCCTGGGCAGGCCGATCATCCGGGCTGCGGCCGGGTTCACATCCACGATGGAACGGGTGTCAGGATCGATAATGAGAATACCGGTATTGACGGATTCAAGGATGGTGCTGACCCGTTTTTCGCTTTCTTTAAGGGCCTGGCGGGCTGCCCGTTTTTCAGAGATGTCGTCGATGACCCAGATGACCCCCTGGTCCATATCCGGAGGCATGGCGGTGTCCAGGGCCTTTCCTGAAAACGAACACCAGATGCCGGTGCCGTCACGGCGTTTGAGCTGGTATTCGGCATGCACCTGTTCTCCTTTGGCCAGACGGGCATCGTATGTGTCACCGAAGGCCTTAAAATCGTCTTCGGTCAAATGGAAACGGTCCATGCCCATTGCCACCAACTCCCTGGGGGAGTCGTATCCGAGGATTTCCGCCGTTTTTGTGTTGCAGCGATAAATTCGGCGTCCGCCTTTGAGGAACAGGATCCCCACATGGGCATTGTCAAAGATCTGCTGAAGTTCCGTTCTGATCTTCTGGACCGTTTCCTGGGCTTTATTGCGCTCGGTGATATCCCGGATGGTGCCCACGGCGTACCAGTCGTCTCCCACCTGGAATGCGGATACGCCGACCTCAACGGGGAATCGGGTACCGTCTTTTTTCAGGGCCTCAAGTTCCTGGAGGCGTCCTACCACCGGACCCTTACCGGTTTCGGCAAACCGCTTGAGCCCGTCCCCGGCACGCCCTCTAAGCTCTTTGGGGGCAAAGAGCGAATGCATATCCCTGCCCATGGCTTCCTGCGCCGGTATATCGAAAAGTTCTTCCGCCGCATGGTTCCAGTACATCACCCGGGCCTTATCGTCGATCATCACCAGCCCGTCATGGATGGCTTCGCTCATGGCCCGGGTTTTTCGTTCATTTTCCAGAAGACGCTGTTCGGTTCGTTTTCGCTCCCTTACCTCCCCTGCAAGCCGCCGGTTCCAGTAAATGACGATAGCGACCAGTACAAGGGCCGTTCCCAGAATTTTAGCGATCAGCCAGATATCCATTCCCTTTTCATAGTGGACACTGAGCCAGCGCTGGTAAATGGCGCGGTGGTCTTCTTCGGTCATGCTGTTTAAGGCTTTGTTGATAATGGATACGGCCAGGGGATAGGCCGGGTCCACACCGATGCTATGGTTGAAGATGTACTCGGTTTCCCCGGCGATTTTCAGATTGGTGAATCCGTTTTCCTGGATGGTGTTTATCACCACGGCCATGTGTCCGACAAAGGCGTCCACCTGGCGGTTGCTCAGGGCCATCAGCCCGGTTTTAACATCATCCGTCTGGAAAAGTTCGATCCCGGGGAAATTGTTTTTCAGATAGTGGTAGCTGGTGTATCCCCTGCCCACGGCAACTTTACGGTGGTTTAGCTGTGAGGTGCCGGCAATGTAGCTGACATCGTCCCTTGTCACGATGACCAGGGGGAAATTGACAAAGGGCCGGCTCAGATGAATGGGGCGTCCCACCTCGTCATTTTTCCCCATGGCCGGCACCATGTCAATGTCGCCGGATTTATACCGTTCCAGCACTTGAGACCAGGTGTCACTGGGGGTGAATGAAAACCTAAGCCCGGTTTTTTGGGTAATGATGTCAAGATAGTCGGCGATCATCCCGCCGAAGCTGCCGGTGCCGTCCACGATGGACAGGGGCTGCCAGTTCACTTCGCTGAAGGTCAGCGGGGGATTGTCTGCGACGAACTCCTTCTCTGCCCGGGTCAGGGTGATTGCGCCGGTCTCCCCGGCATAAAACCGGTTTTCCTCCCGGGGAATCCACTGGAGTTCAAGGTCTGTGAGTTCTTCTTTCGGAATACCGGAAAACCCGTCATTGATCAGGGTCATGAGGCTGTCATTGAATTTGGGGACACCGGCATAAATGGCATTGCTTAAAATGGTTTCCGGACTTTTTTTGATTTTCCCGGCAAGCCCCAGGCGGTTGATTACAGCTTCCACCACCATGGTTTCGTGAAACACGGCCCTGGCATTTTTTTTCAGCAGGGTGAGGATCAGCTTTTCACTGTCCACACAGTACACAGGGCGGACCTCCGGGTAGTTGGCCTTCAGCCAGGTTGCCTGAAAAGAGCCATCGAGCACCGCCACAGGCTGGCCGGAAAGGTCTTCCAGGGTCACCATTGGATCTCCCGCATTGACGTAAAGGGTGGTCTGGGACCGGTGGATGGGTTCGGAGAAGACCATCCAGGACTCCCGCGTTTCATTTTTAAACAGACCGGAGTGAATATCCGCACTGCCCGTTTGGACTGCCTCCACACTTTCTGCCCAGGTGGATGGACGGAACCGGATTTTAAGACCTGTGGTCTCACTCCACAGGCGCCACATGTCCACCAGGAGTCCGCCCGGGTTCCCGTCCGAATCCACCAGGGTCAGGGGAGGATAATCCCGGTCCATGGCAATGATCAGGGCCCCGGTCTCCTTTTGCCGGGTGCCGGTGGCCCATTCCCGGGCAATCTCTTTGAATTCCGTGGCGGATATGTTGTCCATGCCTTCCATGATGGTGGTGAGCAGCCGGGTGTTTCCCTGTTTCACTGCGGGGAAAAAATTGTTGCTGTATATGGGCGCATTGGATCTGAAGACAAATTGGCGGCGCAGGTCGTGACGGGCCAGGTGATGGAGACCGGTGAGCGTATCCGCGGCAAAAACCATCAATTCACCCGCCTTGAGGGCCGCCATGATGGCATCGTAGCTGTCATAAACCGCCAGGGTGAATTCCGGCATATGTGTCGTGAACCAGGAAACGGCGAAATCGCCTTTGAGAACCCCGATGCGATAGGCTTTGAAGGCCTTCATATCTATAGGCACGGGCAGGCTCTTGTCGTAAAAAATATGGGTGTCGCTTTTGAGAAGCGGCCGGCCGAAGTCCAGAAAGGTATCCCGGACGTCGTTGAAAAATAACCCGGCGTGGGCGTCTGCCCTGCCGTCTCTGACCAGTTCAAGGGTGTCATCCCATGCCGCAGGTATGAATTCGACGGCGATCCCCGTCTTTTGGCTCCACAGTTTCCAGGTGTCAATGATCATCCCGTCTGGATGGCCCTGGGCGTTGGTGAAATGAAACGGGATGCTGTCCCGGCTGTAGGCCACCCGCAGGGTTTCGGGGCGTTCCTGTGCCCCATGGGCACACATCGTTGTCAAAAGCGATGTTGCCAGCAATACGAACAGTGACGCAATCGATAGAACCGGCTGCCAAACCCTCATTGAATTCCCCATTTCAGTCGTGCTCTAATGTTAAATGACTATGAATGAATCTTGACTTATTGCTACGTCATCTCACATAGCATCTCGGTTTCAAAGTTTCAATGCCAAGTTGCATTCCCGATGTTTATTGCGATATCCGGTGAAGTGATCCCCTGACATATTGACAATTTGAGGTAAGCTGTCGTACTAATGACGGGTAACACCGTAAAGATCGAGACGTTTCTTTAAGATATCTTTGAGATTCAAGGGATAGTTCAATGGGGCCGGAAGAACGGTTTTCTATATTAGTGGTGGACGATACCGAGGCAAACATCGATATACTGGTGGAGACGCTCGGCAGCGACCACGATGTCCGTGTGGCCCTGAACGGGGCCGCAGCCCTTGACGCCGTATCTCATGATCCGCCGGATTTGATTCTTTTAGACATCGTTATGCCGGAAATGGATGGGTATCAGGTGTGCGAAATACTTAAAAATCAGCCTGACACCCGGGATATTCCCGTGATTTTCATCACGGCCCTAAGCGATGCCCGGGATGAGAAAAAGGGCTTAGGGCTGGGGGCGGTGGACTATATTACCAAACCGTTTTCAACGGAACTGGTCCGGGCCCGGGTGGCCAACCACCTTGAACTCAAACGGCACAGGGACACCCTGGCGCGCCTGGTGGCCCAAAGGACCCGGGAACTGAATCTGGCCCGGGAGGCGACCATCCACAGCCTGGCAGGACTTGCAGAAACCCGTGATCCGGAAACCGGCGGCCATATTTTGCGGACCCAGCGCTACGTTCGGGCTTTGGCACGGGTATTGGCAAAGTCCCCGGTATACGCTGATATACTGACCGATGAGGTGATTGACCTGCTCTTTAAATCCGCCCCTCTCCATGATATCGGCAAGGTGGGCGTTGCGGACAGCATCCTTTTAAAGCCCGACCGGCTGACGGATAATGAGTTCGAAGCCATGAAGCTGCATACCAATTACGGACGGGACGCCCTGCGGTTTGCAAGAGAAAGGCTGGGCCAAAATTCATTTATGGATTACGCCAGGGAAATCGCCTATACCCATCACGAGCGATGGGACGGGTCCGGATATCCGCTGGGGCTGGCCGGAGAAGAGATCCCCCTGTCCGGAAGACTCATGGCACTTGCCGATGTGTATGACGCCCTGATCAGCCAGCGGGTGTACAAACAGCCCATGGGGCATATCAATGCCGTTTCGATCATTGCAAGCGGCAGGGGGACCCATTTTGATCCGGATATTGTGGATGCTTTCATGGAGATAAAAGAGGATTTCAGGAGTATCGCATTGACATATCCGGACACTGAAGCGGAACCTGGCCTTTGCCGTTGAGGCACTGCTTTAAGGTGGTGGAAAACTTTGGGGCCGGGGCATTAAACGCAACCGAATAACGGCTGGTGCATTCGGCCGGGATCATCCCCCGTTGAGGGATAAATTGATAATTTTAAGGAAACAGCCATGGACGATGAAAGCACTTTTTCCGTTTTGGTCGTGGACGACACCGAGGCCAATATCGATATACTGGTGGAAACCTTGAGCGATGAATACGACGTTCGTGTGGCCCTGGACGGCGAAACCGCCCTGGAGGACGTGGCGGATGAAACGCCGGATTTGATCCTCCTGGATATCATGATGCCGGGGATGGACGGTTATGAGGTGTGTGAACGCCTGAAAGCCGCGCCTGAGACCCGGGATATCCCGGTGATCTTTCTGACGGCCATGACCGAAGAGCAGGACGAGGCCAAGGGGCTGGCACTCGGTGCCGTGGATTACGTCACCAAGCCCTTTTCCCCGGACCTGGTCAAGGCCCGGGTCTTTAACCAGCTTGAACTCAAGCAGCACAGGGATCATCTCCAGGAACTGGTGGCCCAGCGGACCCGTGAACTGGCCCTGACCCAGGAGGTCACCATCTACAGCCTGGCAAGCCTGGCAGAGACCCGAGACCCGGAAACCGGCGGTCATATCCTTCGAACCCAGCGGTACGTCCGGGCGTTGGCGCAGCAAATGGCGACCCTTCCCCAATACCGGGACATTTTAACCGATGATATTATTGACCTGCTTTACAAATCCGCCCCCCTCCATGACATCGGAAAAGTGGGGGTGGCGGACAGTATCCTTTTGAAACCGGGCAAACTGACGGACGAAGAGTTTGCGGAAATGAAGAATCATACGGTATACGGAAGGGATGCGCTGCGGGTGGCCGAGGAAAAGCTGGGGGACAACTCCTTTATGCAATATGCCAGGCAGATTGCGTATACCCACCACGAGAAATGGGACGGCTCTGGATATCCCACCGGGCTGAAAGGGGAAGACATTCCTGTGTCGGGACGGTTGATGGCCATTGCCGACGTATACGACGCCTTGATTTCCAAACGGGTATACAAGCCCCCCTTCAGCCATGTCAGGGCCATCGGCATTATCCAAAAGGACAGCGGTACACATTTTGACCCGGTAATGGTGGAAAACCTTATGATCATCGAAGAGGAGTTCCGGCAGATTGCCGTGAGTCTGGCTGATTCCAAGGAAGAACGGGATGCCCTCATGGAAGGCATTGAGGGGTGATGCATGGGAATGAAGACGGATGGGAGGGCCTGACGACTGACCGGTGACGACAATCAGACCAGACCTGTGGTGATGGTGGTGGATGACATCCCGTCGAATATCGATATCCTGGTGGATATCCTGGGGGAGGCGTACGATGTCCGGGTGGCGCTGGACGGCCCGTCCGCCCTGGAAGATATCGCAGACGATCCGCCCGATCTCATCCTGTTGGATATTATGATGCCGGGCATGGACGGGTATGAGGTCTGCGGGCATCTCAAGGGCAATCCTGGGACCCGGGATATACCGGTCATTTTTGTCACGGCCAAAGGAGGGGTGGGGGACGAGGTCCAAGGCTTTGACTGCGGGGGCGTGGATTACATCACCAAACCGGTCAGTGCGCCGGTGGTTCAGGCACGGGTGTCCACCCACCTGGCACTTCGGCAGGCCACCCGGGTCCTTGCCGAACGCAACCGGGCCCTGGAGGAGAATATCCGGCTGAGAGAAGAGGTGGAGCAGATCAGCCGCCACGACCTCAAGACCCCGTTGAACAAGATTGTTTCCCTGCCACGGATACTGATGGGAAAAGACAGTATACAGGCCACCCACCATGAGGCGCTTCGCACCATAGAACAGGCCGGGCTGACCATGCTGGATATGATCAACCGGTCCCTGGATCTTTTGAAGATGGAGCATGGCACCTACAGGTTTGAGCCGGAGGCCGTTAACCTTGCAACGGTGGCAGAACGGGTGGTATCCGATCTTAGGGAGACGGCCGAGGCCAAAGGCTGCCGGCTGGAAATTGACGATGGTGGGAACGGGTTGCGGGTATCGGGTGAAACCTTGCTTTGTTACTCTCTGGCTGCCAACCTTATCCGGAACGCCGTGGAGGCCTGCCCGGAAGATACGACGGTCCGGATAACAGTTTCAGAGGCAGAAGGGAAAACCGCAGCGCTTCAGGTGCAAAACCGTGGCGTGGTGCCCGACGCTGTCCGGGACTGTTTTTTTGATAAGTACGCCACTGCCGGAAAAAAAGGCGGCACGGGACTTGGCACCTATTCCGCGCGCCTCATGGCCCGGACCATGGGAGGAGATGTCACCATGTCCACTGGGTCTGAGGATGGGACTTTTGTCCGGGTTACCCTGCCGGTGGCGCAAGGTGCTCGTCTGCCAGAACCGCATCCGGTATCGGACGGAAATGGCGTGAAAACGGATCTACCGGATCTTAAGATCCTGATTGCAGATGATGATCCGGACAATCTGGGTATACTGACAGCTTACCTGGCGCATCCCGCCCTTGAAGTGGATCGGGCGGAAAACGGGCGGCGTGCCGTAGAACGCTGGCAGCGGTCTGCCCACGATCTTGTGTTTATGGATCTTGAAATGCCGGAGATGGACGGCCTGGCGGCGGTCCGGGAAATACGGCATATTGAAACCGGGCAGCCGTCAAGGCCAACGGGGATTTTTGCCCTGTCCTCCCATGATGAAGGCATGGCGCAGACCTGCATGGATGCAGGATTTGACGGATATCTCACAAAGCCTGTGTCCCGGGAGAAACTATTCACGACGATGGTAACCTGGGTGGAAAAAGGTTCCGGTATTGCAATTGACAAGGTTGAAATTGACAGGGTTGAAATTGACAGGGCTGCAACTGATCGGGCGGCAATAGACCAGGTTGAGATAGACAGGGACCTTGAGGACATCATTCCCGTATTTTTGGAGAATAAGGCAGGGCAGATCAGGGACCTTGCGGCGTTCGTCTCGGCATGGGATATTGAGGGGATTCGTCGGACCGCCCATAAACTCAAAGGCGGATTTAACATGTACGGGTTTTCAGGTCTGGGTGAATTATGTGCGGCGCTTGAGCAGGCCGCCCTAAAAGAGGAGACCGGGCGCATCCGCAGCCTGGCAGATAAAGTACCCCGGCAGTTTGAACAAACCCAAATTACCTACCGGTGAGCATCCCGGGCCACCGGTGGCAAGGAGGATAGGAAATGAAAAAAGTACTGGTTGTGGATGATGATCCGGATATCACCCTGCTGGTAAAAACCAAGCTTGAAAAAACCGGCCGCTACACGGTTATTTTTACAAACGCCGGAGCGGACACGCTGCGCCTTGCCGGATCGGAAAAACCGGATCTTATCCTCTGTGATATTGATATGCCGGATAAGTTCGGCGGTGATGTGGCCCGGGAACTTGGGGAAGACGAGGACACCAGGGACATTCCGGTGCTCTTTTTTTCCTCCTTGGTCAGCCCCGGGGATATCCGGGACGGTATGGTCGGAGGACGGCAGATGGTGTCAAAATCATCTGCCCCGGAGGAACTGATCCAACGTATCGACGGCATGTTGGCATAGAAAATTCAGGAGGAAACATGTTTAAAGAAGAGAGAAGTGAATCTCTGTTTGACTGGGATATGATAGGCGATGTGGCACAGGGGCGGCCCAACCTGGGCGGGGCAATGGATGTGTCGGTATACCGGTTGATGCAGTTCACCCTCAGGGATGTCATTATCCAGGAGTTTGATACCCAAACCGCGGACCGGATATATTTTAAGGCCGGAAAGCTGGCAGGCACCCAGTTCTGCCGAAAGCTTATGGACAAGACCCTTGAATTCCAGGAATTTGTCCGCCAGGCTCAGGATTTGTTGTCCACCCTTAAAATAGGTATCCTCAGGGTGGAGCACTCGGATATGGACAAGATGGAATTTACCCTGACCGTGGCAGAGGATCTGGACTGCTCGGGCCTTCCCGTCACCAATGAAACCATCTGCACCTATGACGAAGGATTTTTGGCCGGGCTGCTGGAAGAGTATAGCGGCAGGCCCTTTGCCGTCAAAGAAGTGGACTGCTGGTGCTCCGGCGACCGGGTCTGCCGGTTTGACGTCAGACCGGAATAATCCTATGGACAAACGGGACGCGGCACAACTGGATAAAATATCCGAGGCGTTTTATCATATTCTAAAAGGAAAAACCCCCGGCCCCATAGTCCTGCCGGATGATTTCCCGGACAACGAGGTGCGCCAGGTGACCGGTTATATCAACCGGTTTATCGATCAGTACAATGCCACAACCCGCATGGCGTTTAACCTGGCCCGGGGGGATATTGAAACCGAGTCTCCCAAGGGGGACCTGGCTACCCTGCAGTCCCTGAAAAGTCTTCAGGCCAGCCTCAAGCACCTGACATGGACCACCCAGCAGATCGCCAAGGGGGACCTGGATCAGACCGTGGCCTTCATGGGTGAGTTTTCCGATGCCTTTAACCACATGACCGCCCAGTTGCGGCAATCCTTTGAGGAGCGGGACAAGGCCAACCGGGTCATGGAAAAACGGGTGGCGGAGCTGGCCGAAGCCAGGCGTGCCATGCTCAACATCATGGAGGATCTGGGTGTGGCCCGTGAAGAGGCCGAGGCCGCCAATCAGGCGCTTCAGGTTGAGATGGCAAGGACTGCCGAAAGCGAAGTCCGTCACAGAACCATATTTGAAAATTCTCCCCAGGGCATGATTCACTTTTCCGAAGACGGCACCATCATGAACTGCAACCAGAAATTCGCGGATCTCATGGGGGCTGACCGGGAAAAACTGATCGGATTCAACACCGTTCGCCAGGGGACGAACAAAGGCGTGGTGGACGGACTCCAAAAGGCCCTTGAGGGAAAGACGTCCGAGTGGGAGGGGGCCTATACCTCGGTGACCGGGGGGCTTACCCGGACGCTGAGGATCATCTATAACCCGGTGACACCGGGACAAACACCCACCGAGGTCATTGCCTCGCTTGAAGATATCACCCTTCGCAAAGAACTGGAGAAAGAAATTCTTGCGGCCCGTGAGGCCGCGGATGAGGCCAACCGGGCCAAAAGTGATTTTCTGGCCAATATGAGCCATGAGATCCGGACCCCCATGAACGCCATCATCGGCATGAGCCATCTGGCCCTTAAAACCGATCTTGATGACCGGCAGCGGGATTATATCAGCAAGGTCAACCTCTCCGCCCAGAGTCTTTTGGGCATCATCAACGATATTCTGGATTTTTCAAAGATCGAGGCCGGGAAACTGGATATCGAGCAGGTGGATTTTAACCTGAACGAGGTGTTGTCCAACCTGTCCGGCCTAATGACGGGCAAGGCCCTTGAAAAAGGGGTGGAACTGATCTTCAACCTGGCCCAGGGGGTTCCCATGAATCTTCAGGGAGACCCCCTCCGGCTGGGGCAGATCCTGCTCAACCTGACGAACAATGCCGTTAAATTTACCGAGCAGGGGGAGATTGAGATCTCTGTGTCCGTGGTTGAGACGACCAAAGCATCGGCCATGCTCAAGTTCAGTGTCCGGGACACCGGCATCGGCCTGTCTGCGGCGCAGCAAAAAAAGCTGTTCCAATCCTTTCAGCAGGCAGATACCTCCACCACCCGAAAATACGGGGGCACAGGCCTTGGACTGACCATCAGTAAAAAACTGGCCGGGATAATGGGCGGAGACATCGGTGTGGAAAGCCGGGCCGGGGAGGGGGCTACATTCTGGTTTACCGCAAGGGTCGGATTGACCGGTACCCAAGAGACATCCACAGAGGTTTTTCCGGGGTTCCTTGACGGGATGCGGGTATTGGTGGTGGATGACAACCATACCTTTTGCCGGGTAATGCAAACCTATCTTAAAGGCTTCGGGTTCCGGCCGGATCAGGCAAATGACGGGCCGTCCGCCGTCAGGATGGTGAAAGAGGCCGCAACAAAAGAAACCACCGGGTATAAGGTCGTCTTCATGGACTGGGAAATGCCCGGTATGGACGGCATAGAGACGGCTGAAAAAATTCAGCAGGACGAAAGCCTTTCAACGATACCTAAAATTATCATGGTCACGGCCCACAGCAGGGAAGAAGTCATGGAAAAGGCCAGGGCGGCAAATTTTGACGGTTTCCTGCTTAAACCCGTCACCCATTCGCTGCTCTTTGACAGTATCATGGCGGCATTCGGTCACATGCCTGCCGCAGGTGCCGCCCGGGCTGCCAGGGGAACCGATCTGCCCAGGGAAGCAGAGGGCATCCGCGGCGCCAGACTGCTTCTGGTGGAAGACAACGACATAAACCGCCAGCTTGCCGTAGAGCTTCTCAACGACGAGGGATTTCACGTGGATACGGCGGAAAACGGTAAGGTGGGCCTGGACAAGGTGGCAGATCATCCCGGCCGCTACGATGCGGTTCTGATGGACCTTCAGATGCCGGTGATGGACGGCCGTACCGCTGCCAAAGAGATCCGGAAACTGCCGGCGCCGGCAGGGAAAATCCCTATCCTTGCCATGACGGCGGACGCCATGAGCGGTGTCAAAGAAGACGTCATTTCCATCGGCATGAACGATTATATTACCAAGCCCATTGCCCCCAGGGAAATGTTTCGAACCATGGCCCGGTGGATTGCGCCGGGGGAACGCAAGGTCCACCCGCGTTACGTGGCGCGGACGGATTCAGGTTCCCAAAAAACGTCCCAAGAACAGGAAATCCCTGTACTTGAAGGCATTGACACGGCCAGGGGCCTTGCCCGGGTGGGCGGTAAACAAGGATTATACAGATCTCTTTTGGTCCGGTTCTTCAAGGATAATAAGGATACGGCGGCCCGGCTGAAAGATGCCATGACCGGTGAAGACAAAACGCCGGCAATCCGAATTGCCCATACGATCAAAGGGCTTGCCGGCACCATCGGGGCCGGTGACCTCCAGGCTGCGGCAGCCCGGGTGGAGTCATCGTTGAACGCTGATACCCGAGAGGTTCCGGCCGATTATTTACAGGATTTTGAGACGTCCCTGGCCCGGGTGCTTCAAGTGCTTGAACCGGTGGCACAAGACAGCGGAACCCAAAAAAAGATGGCTGAAAACAAGGGGGATGCCTCAGCACTTCAGGCATTCCTTAACACCCTTGCCCCCCATGTGGCCAAGCGGAAGCCCAAACCCTCCAAAGAGGTGCTGGCGCAGATGGCTGACTATTCCTGGCCGGAGGAGTATGCCGCGGATGTAAAGAAAATCGAAGGGCTTATCGGCAAATACAAGTTTAAAGATGCAAAACCCCTCCTGGAGACATTGATATCTGCATTGGGGGAAAATTAGGGGGGCTTCTATGGAATTCACCAAATGGAAAACCTGGATGGTATTGTTGATTACGCTGTGGCTGATGGCAGTTGTGGCAGCGTCAGCAGCGATAGCATCGTCAGCGGCCGATGTCCCCGATACGTCCCTTGTGTTCACCCCGCAGGAAACCCAATGGCTGAACAGCCGTACCCGGATCCGGATCGGAGCCATGGACGCCTGGCCCCCCATGAATTTCTTGAATCACAACGGTGAGCCGGACGGCATCGGGGCAGATTATATCCGGGAGATGAACCGCCTGCTGGACGGCCGGCTGAAGATCGTTTCCGGTCCCTTTAAGGCGAACCTGGAAAAGGTGAAACAAGGGGACCTGGACGCCATTATGGATATCACCCCCAAACCGGAGCGAAAGGTCTATCTTCACTTCACCCGGGTCTACCTGGATATTCCCCATGTCATGGTCGGCCCCAAAGAAGGCCCCTATTACAAAAGCGAGACCGACCTTTCGGGCAAAATTGTTGCCCTGGAAGAGGGCTTTTATAACATCGTCTATTTTCAGAAGAACTTTCCGGATGTGACTATCCGTACCTACCCGAACACCTCCCTTGCCCTGGACGCCGTGGTCAGGGGGGAGGCCGATGCCTATGCCGGCAACCGGGCGGTGGCTGCCCATATCATGGAAAAAGAATTGATGGCCACCCTTAAATTCCACGGCCGCCTGAATAAACCGGGGTCTGTCCTGGCCATGGCCGTTCCAAAAAACCTGCCTGAACTTGCCGGCATCCTTGACAAGACCCTTGGGGCCATTGCCGAAGAGCGCAAACAGGCGATCCGGCGCAAGTGGGCCGGCCTGACTGTGGCTGCCGATACCGTCCCGAATGTGACCCGGACAGGGGATGATGCCATTCGGATGGGCCGCGGGGCTCGAGTAACCGACCGTATTCCCCTGGGCATCACCGGCGTCGTGGTGCTGGCGGTTGTGGCGGCTGTTTTTTTTATGCTGGTCCGGATGTTACGAAGGGAAAGCGTGGCCATGAGTTTCGGGTCCCCCTGGTTCAGGGGGATGGTATTGGTGGGGCTCGGGGTTTTTATTCTTGTTGTGGCAGGGCTCGGCTGGCTTTTGATGGAGCGGACCCGTGGGGCCGTGATCGGCAATACGGCATCCAATCTGAAACTGGTGCTTTCCCTGATCCAGGACCGGACTGATATGTGGCTGGAGGAACGGACCGCCCTGATGAAACGGCTGGGAAAGGATCCCGAATTGGTGGCGATCACCCGGCGCCTGCTTGCGGTACCGCCGCAAAAGCAGGCCCTTCTGGCCTCGGAGGCCCTGGCCGATGCCAGGTCATTTTTTCGCAACAGCCCGGACATTTTCCAGAACATCGGCTTTTTTATCATCAGCCCGGACCGCATCAGTCTGGGGTCCATGCGGGACACCAATATCGGCACCAGAAACCTCATTGCGGATCAGTATCCTGCGATTCTGGATCGTGCTTTTCAGGGGGAGGCGGGGTTTGTTCCTCCCATAACCTCGGATGTTCACCTGACCGGTGAAAGCATCCGGGGCAGAAAGCCCCCCACCATGTTTTTTATCAGTCCCATCCAGGATCTGAAGGGGAATATCCTCGCTGCGATGACCCTCAGAATCGATCCGGTAAAGGATCTGTCCAGACTGACCCGGTCGCCGGGGCGGTGGAAGACAGATGACCTCTACGCCTTTGACCGGAGCGGCCGGATGCTCTCCAGCAGCCGGTTTGAAGATCAACTCCGGGATATGGGGATGCTTGGACCAAACGAGTCCTCCGCCCTTACCATTGACCTGCGTGATCCGGGGGGGGATATGACCCGGGGATACCGGACAGGCAAATCCCGCGAGGATATGCCGTTGACGCGGTTGGCGCAGCAGGCCGTGGTGCTTCGGCGGCAGATGACGGACCTGGGAATATTTCAGGGGGCATCAGCCGTGGGGATGGACATGGACGGATACCCGGATTACAGGGGGGTGCCGGTGTTCGGCGCCTGGTTGTGGAACCGGGATCTGGACGTGGGGCTGGCCGTGGAAATTGATAAGGCAGAAGCCCTGGAGGGGTTTTACTGGATCAGGAAGACGGTGTTCGGCATTCTCGGAGGCACCCTTGTCCTTTCCGTGTTCAGTGTGCTGCTGGTATTGGTGCTCGGAGAACGGGCACGGCGGGTACTTGAAACCGCCCGGGA